>WNEZ01000794.1_pt1 | contig 25762 bp, 20 predicted proteins | sample 5400521 | NCBI WGS metagenome assembly WNEZ01 (sample SAMN13153339, study PRJNA577476) | soil metagenome | isolation source: 120 cm saprolite under Douglas fir tree site 2 hole 1 replicate 1 | place: USA:California | collected 2015-04-18
ACGAGCGTTGCAAGTACCCTGAAACTGCTATCGGACATGCTGATCTTCTTTCGGTTCGGCGAGAAGCGCCTACGGGTTTGACTTCGGGGGGGGCGTGAGTCGGAAGCGCTCGATCCTTGAGTTGGCCAGCGCCTTCCCAGCGCCATCGAGCGCCGTCACCTGCCACAGCAGGGTCTTGCCCGGAACGACCTTTTCGCGGACTACCGCCGGCAACGGTACAGCCGTTTGTTCCAACGACGCTTGCCACAATTCCGAGTGATCCACTTCCATCAGCTTGACTGAGTATCGGGCCGCGCCAAGGAGGGGTTGCCAGCGCAACTCGGCCGGACTTTGCATCAAATCACCGATGGGGGCAATGGCCACCACCCCCTCGGAGCGAAGCAGCCTCGAACCGCTGACGCCATCCGAAACGAGAGCAGGTTCCTTGCTGGTGCGTATGGAAAGACCCAACACCACCGCGATCACCATCGCGGCGAGCGATAAGGCGGTGGCGCTGATCCGCCTGACCGCGGAGCTCCTGCGCCCCGAGCCCCGGCGAGTCGAGCTTGGCGCGGAGCGCGAGACATCCTCGGTCGCGGGGGCAAGCTCCGAGGAACGTCGCTTGAGCTCGGCGACGATCCAGCTCACCGCCGTCTGGTCCTGCGGCTGAGGCGTCGCGCGGTCGAACTCCTGGAGCAGCGTCAGCTCGGTCTGGCAGCGTGAACAACCGGCAAGGTGGGAGGAAGCGCGGCTCTTCTCCTCTTCGGAGAACGAGCCATCCGTCCAGCGGCCGAGCTCTTCAAGTGTCAGGCAGTCCTCAGAGGTCACGAGCGCCGCTTTCCACTGCTGACGCTGTTTTGCGTCGCCGTCGGGCGTCATTGTTCTTCCCCTTCCAATACTGCTCTTTGTTGCTTTGCTCTCCATCGCTGCAAATGGCGATTCAGTTTTCTCTTCGCGCTTACGATGTAGGCCTTGGCGCCACTATCGTTCTTCAGTCCGAGCAGCCGGGTGATTGCCGCAAGGGTGAGGTCGTCCCCGTAGTGAAGCGTGAACACCCTTTTCTCCGTTTCATCGAGTGCTTCTTCGAGCAGCTGATGCGCCAGGCGGGCGGAGCTTTCGCGCTCGCCCGGGTGTGGCGAATCGTCGCCGGGCAGCTCCGCCAGCGCTTCCTCTCCGACTTCGATCGGCCGAACTGAGCGGGACTTCGCCGCGTTCAAACAATGGTTCCTGGTGATCGTGTACAGCCAGGTCGAGAATTTCGACTGGCCCTGAAAATCCTTTAGAGCTCGATGGGCCCGGGCGAAGATCTCCTGTGCCAGATCCGCTGCTGATTCCCGGTCGCCGCTGAACCGAAGGCACCAGTAGGCGACGCGCGAATAGTGGCGCTCAAACAACTCGTTCGCGCACCGATCGCCCTCTGGTAAGCCCGCCAGGGCCAGGACGCGAGTGACCAGCTCCTCCGCGCTCAGCTCCTCAAATTTCATCGCCTCGGAGAAGTAAGGCGTTTCCGGGTGCCCGTCACGGGAAAATTTCTGGGGTGGAGATTCGGCGGCTGGACGCCGAGTCGCCAATTGTGGCAAGGAGGACGTCGGTCTGAAGTCTCGCGTGACTCGGCGAGCACTGCGCGAAGGCATAGCGGCCCGCCGGGTCCTCGCACGCTGCCAAAGGTTCGCTTCACCGGTCTCGATCGACGTCAATTTGCGCTCCACGGCCTGAGGGTCCAGTGGCTGAGACAGCTCGGGCATCTCACCGGAACAGATTTCTTCAGAACACTGCCGTCGCGGGAAGCTGGCAAAGAACGCATATCGAGCGACGACGCTCTCCGTAGATCAAGCTCTCGGGTGGACTGCCGAACTTCGGCCGGCTGCACGGCCAGGGGTCGAGCACGAATGCGATTTTCTGTTCCGCGCACGGCAGCCCGTTGTCTGATCCGACGAATCACACTTCAAGGAGAATGAACATGCACCCCGAACAGAGAGTTTCGAAGTCGTGGCTCGCCGCCGCGACGCTGATGCTGACCCTGGTGGTTTGCGCTTGCGGCGGTCAGGGCGCCGGGAGCTCCTCGACTGCGACCGGCGTCCGGATCTCCGGCCAGATCACCCAGCTGGCAGGCAGTTGTCCCGATATGAGCTTCAAGCTGGCCAGCAAACGCATTGCCACCGATTCGCGCAGCGCCTTTCTAGATTCCGACTGCTCGGAGTTGCGCGATGGTGCAGAGCTCGAGACCGAAGGGGAATGGCGTGACGACGGCTCGCTTTTGGCCCGCAGAGTACGGCCGCATCGGCAGCCCCCCGAGGTTGAATTGCGCGGCGCGATCGCCCAATTGACGGGGTCGTGTCCCAACCTGAGCTTCGCGGTCGGTGCCGAGAGGCTAGTGACCGATAACAGCACGCGCTTCAAGGACGCGTCCTGTAGCAGCATCCGCAATGGTCAATCGGTGGAAATACACGGCACCCGACGGGCCGACGCCAGCATTCTCGTTCGCGATGTGGAACCGAGCATCGAGCCGGAGCACATCGATGTCCTGGGCACACTGAGAAACCTCGGTGGGTCTTGTCCGAGCTTGAGCTTCTCGCTGGGCAGCGACGTCATCGTCACCAGCGCCGCGACGCAGTTCAAGACGCTGCCCTGCGGCACTTTGAGCGAGGGCCGATTTGTCGAAGCGAAAGGGACGCGTCAGCCCGACGGCAGGATTCTCGCACGGCAAGTCGAGGCCGAGGACGCTGCGGAGGCGGAAGTTGAAATCACCGGCCCGCTCTCGGGATTGGCGGGAACGTGCCCCAATTTGACATTTTCAGTGCGATCTCTATCGGTGCGCATCAACGCGAGTACGCGTTTCGAAAACATCGCGTGCACTGGCTTGAGAAATGGAATCGCCATCGAGGTGAAAGGGGGCGCTCAGCCGGACCGATCGGTGCTGGCCACGCGGATAAAGCTCGAGCGTTGAGGTGGGTTGGGAGGCTGCGAGTCGAAAGCCTCGCATGCCATTCCTTGGGTGGAACAAGACCCACCCGCAACGCAAGAAGACCCGAAGTGTCAACCTGATCTTCGGGCCGCGCTGGGATTGATGTGGCATGCCGATAAGGTTGTCGATGATCAGAGTTTGCATCCTTGTTCTATTTGCCGAGCTTGTTGCTCCACCGGTTGTCCTGTGGTGGTTCTCTCGGGTGCAGACTGGGCAGGCGATTCGCTCTAACGCTTCGCCTTGAGCATGGCGACCACAGCATGCCTGCGAACGCGCCTCAAGACGCCGAGGCGAGCGAATGCCTTTTCCTTCATCATGACGCGCTCCTGAGCCCGCTCGCCGAAAACGGTTTCGTCTTTTCCCGTAGCGAGGTCGTAGTAGGTGTAGTAGCCGCGCGGCCGCACGCCGAAGCGCGCCACGCCAGTGCTGAGGTAATCCGTTTGCGTGTCGACGTTGTCGGCGAGCGCCGTGAAGTAGAGCGGCGTCACGAAATCCGAGACGGTGACCCCGTCGATTGAGTAGGAGTCCCCCTGCACCGGGTCGGCGACCTCGTAGGGCCGAAGCACCTGCCCGTTCGGGTTCTGCGGGTGAGGACCGACGACGAGGAGGTTTACCTCAGGGTCGGCGATCGCCTCGAGGACCTCATGCGACAACGTGATGCTCCACGGCTCCCCGACCTGCGCCGCGATGTCGACGAAGACGAAGCCGTACGGCACACCCGCGTGGTTCCTGGCGTGGTAGCCGACGGCATTCTGAACGCCATTGGGGTCCGCCGTCGAGTTGGCGACGTACAGGACCGCATCGCTCTGATTGATCTCGGGGTTTGGGCGCGCATCGCTCGGAGCAGCGGTAACACGAACGGTTGCGTCCGTCGCCCAGAGCGGAGCGAAGTCCTCGTGTACCTGCCGCTGGACCGCTCCAACCGCCTTGGCAAGTTCGCCGTCGTTGACCTCGGGACTCAGGTTCGCGATCAAGATCCTCATTTGTGTTCCTCCGTATGTGAGCCGATTTGAACAGACGCGTGACATCGGCATCGGCATCTGTCGCGCGTGCATTGAATTGAAGCTTGCTGGGTTTCTGATTGTGCAAGCCGCGTACCGAAGGTGACTGGCATGCCAGGTGCGCTCGTTCACTGCAGCCCGCATAGGCCGTCACTTCAGCAAGTTGCGAACGACCCACTGTCTGTAAAACCTTCACGACGCGTCCAAGAGTGGTCCGGTCGGGCGCGTCCTTCTGCCTGACGCGCGCCACGACCCCAAACTTGAGAGTCTCGATGATTTGCATCTCGCGTTCATAGATGAGCGCCGGCACGTCCCATGCTCTGGTGGGGGGTCTCGACTCTCTAAATGCCCGCAGTTGCAATATTCGCACAAGCAGTTCGTTTCGCTCATAGCGAATATCGCTTGACGAGAATCGACCATGGTGCTTGAAGCAAACGGGTCTTCGCCTGCGAACCGTCAGCTCGGTCCCGGTAAGTTCGCTTGACTGCGACCTGTACATCGAACGCCTCCGACCCGGAAGGCTCACCAGGCCCGACCGCGAGCCTCGACACCGGGGCTAGCCGGTTCCAACCCCGCCGATCGCCTGCGATAGGCCGTTGGCCGTGTTCAGTGAATTGGGAAGGCTTTCGATGAGCTATCCCAAAAGATCATCCGACGCGGTATTTCTCGCGGCAGATGGCAACGCCGGCCTTGCTCCGGGACGCGCAACCGGGTCCGTCGGCTCTCTCACCTCCGCGGGAGTCGAGAGGGTTCTGCACTACGATGTCCAGGCCAAGCTGGGCGAGGGTGGAATGGGCGTCGTATACAGGGCCCTTGACCAAAAGCTGAACCGTCTCGTGGCGCTGAAGTTCCTACCGCCGCAGATCGATCGTTCGGATGCCGATCTTCAGCGTTTTCTCCAGGAAGCCAACGCGCTCTCGGCGCTAAACCATCCGCACATTGCGACGATTTACGCCGTGGAAACTACCGGTGAACAGCACTTCCTCGTCCTTGAATACCTCCCAGGTGGCACGCTTAAAGCCAAGCTCCAACAAACCTATAGCTCCGGCGCGGTCCTCTCAATCGAGGATGTCCTTAAGTATGCGCGGCAAACGGCGGAGGGCCTCGCGCATGCTCACGCGCGTGGAATCGTTCATCGGGACGTGAAGACAAGCAACTTGATGCTCACGAAAGAAGGTGACGTGAAGATCACCGACTTCGGGGTCGCGAAGCTGAGTGGATCGTCGCTTGCCACAGTTCCTGGCAGCCTCATGGGAACGATCGCGTATATGTCGCCCGAGCAAGTATTGGGGATGGGTGTAGACACGCGATCGGACGTGTTTTCGTTCGGGGTTTTGTTGTTCGAGCTCCTTGCCGGCCGGCTTCCATTCGAAGCTCCCAATGATGCAGCGCTGATAACCAAGGTTGCGAGCGCTCGCGCCCCGGAGTTGAAGGTCTTTCGCCACGACGTCCCAGACGAGTTGGAGTTGGTCGTGCAAACGGCGCTGAAGAAACGCGTTGAGGAACGGTACCAGAGAATGGAGGACCTCCTCACGGATCTCCAAGCACCGACACCTCGCAACCTGCTTCGTACTCAGACCCGTCTACGGACCATTAGGACAGCCGTTGGAAGCCCCCCAAGCCGAAGGCTTCGTGTTGTGGCAGCCTCTGTTCTGCTGTTCGCAGCCCTGCTCGCGGGCGCGCTTTTCTGGATTCTTGGGCGGCACAAGCTGCCGGTTGAAAGACAACTGGTCGTAATTCCCGTCAATCTCACCGGGGATCAGTCCAACGAGGCACTTTTCGACGGCTTCACGGAGCTGATTGCGAATAAGCTCAGCCAACTCGAGCAGTTCCAAGGCTCTCTCTCTGTGGTGGCACCAAGTGAGGTCCGAGATCAAAATGTTAAGAATGCGCGCGCAGCCCGAAAGGAATTGGGCGCAACCCTGGTATTGGAGACAACTGTACAGCAAGTCCGCGACCATGTGTTCGTCACTCTGAACCTCCGCGACACAGCCAAACAAACGATCCTGGATGCACGTGATGTCCAGGCGCCGATCGAGCCGATCGAGAAGTTGCGAGAACTGCCAGGTTTACTGGTTGGAAAAGTCGCTGAGATGCTGAAAGTGCAGGTGAAACCGGAGGCTCTTGTCGCCTCGGCGGCGGACAAAGTGCCGGACCCCCGTGCTTACGCGCTCTATCTTCAAGGGCGAGGCTATCTGCAGCGCTACGATCGCGTCGAAGACCTGGACAAGGCAATCGACCTGTTCCAACTGGCCCTTTCCCGTGATCCGTCATATGCGCTGGCATATGCGGGAAAGGCTGAAGCCTACCTGCGAGAATATCAGGCCAAAAAGGAACCTCTGTCTCTTCGTCGAGCCGAGGAGAATGGCCAACGAGCCATTGAATTCGGTAACACTTTGGCCCCGGCTCACCACGCCATGGGTTTGGTGCACGCAGTTCTTGGCCATTACGAGCTCGCCGTCGAACGCTTTCAGAAGTCAATCGACATCCAGCCCAACCCGGACGCCTATCGCGAGCTGGCCAATGCTTATGACAAGCTAAATAGGATTGACGATGCTGAGGAGAACTATCGGACTGCAATCCAAATGCACCCGAGGTACTGGGCAGGGTACAGGGATCTCGGCATTTTCTATCAAAATCACGGCAGGTTCGAAGAGGCGCTGCCTTTGCTTTTCGAAGTGATTGAGTTGACGCCCGACAACTACCGTGGATACGCAAACCTTGGCGGCCTCTATCTCAGGCTCGGATTATATGCAGACGCCATCAAGTATACCAAACGCGCCATCGATATGACGCCCACCTGGGCGAGTTACCACAACCTTGGCACGGCCTACTACCACCAAGAAAAATATGAAGATGCGATCAAGATGTTTCTAAAAGCGATCGATTTGGCGCCGACTGAATCGACACCATGGGCTGGCCTTGCGGACGCGTATCGCTATGTTCCGCAACCACCCGAGTTGGTTACCAATGTGTACCGGCAGGCAATTGAATTGACGGAGCTGGAATTGACTGTCAACCCGCGCAATGCGCAGAAGAGGGCAACTCTCGCCAGTTTGTTGGCTCCTACCGACGGCGCGAGGGCCTTGCAAGAGATTGAAAAGGCTCTACTCCTGGATCCAAAGGACAATTTCGTTCACGCCCGCGCTGCGCTCGTTTATGAGCAAAGGCGCTTGCGCGAAAAAGCCTTGGCCGCTGTTAAATCCGCCATCGAGCTTGGATTCCCGGTTGGGGAGATTGAGCACTGGCCGCCGTTGGTACGGTTAGTGCAGGACCCGCGTTACGCTCAGATTATCGAAGCAAAGAAGTCCAAAAAGAGCGCGACTGTCCCAACCGGTAACAAATAAAAGGAGAACAGAATGTCGATCTCAATCACCGTGGACACTGCCACTGGTAACATAACCGTTGCTCCCTCAACGGCATATTTCAATCGCGGACAGACGGTCCAATGGGGGCTGACGAATTCAAATGGTACAAGCCTGACGATCTCCTTCAAGGATGGAACGCCATTCAACACCCAGCAGGTGAGCGGATCGAACAGCGTGGAGAGCGGGATCCTCACCGACGCTCCCAAAGGCGTATATCACTATATTGTCGCTGCGCAGGTAGGGGGTACGATCTACGTCACCCCAGGGTGCCCTGAGATTGTCGTTCAGTAGTAGGGTCGTAGCCGTACAACGATAGCGTCCTGAATTCGTTTTGGACAGGAGATCTCATGGCATCTCCCGGAGCAACATTGTCCCGGCGCGCCGGCGGAGTCCCTGTGCCCATGCGAGTCGTGCCGCACCTGTTTCTGGTATTTCAGTCTGACCAGCCGCTCGCACCGTCCGTTCGTCTCTCCCTCGAGGGAGTGGAAACCGTGGAGCTGGGTCGCAGTGCCCAGTTCGTGGCCGGACGCGACGGTCCTGGCGGCGGTCGTTTGGTGATTGGATTGTCGGACGCGTGGGTGTCCACGTCGCATGCGGTGCTGCGGTACAGCTCGCCGTCCTGGACCATCGAAGACGCACAATCGAAGAATGGTACCCTGATCAACGGGCGGCTGGAGGGGCGCGCCGTGCTTGCCGACGGCGACCTGATCGAGCTTGGCCACAGCTTCTTCCTGTTCCGACAAGCGCTTGGAACTTCAACCGACGAACCCGCGATCTTGAAGAGCAGATAGATCCAATCGCAGTCGCCCGGACTGACCACCCTGGTCCCCTGTCTTGCCTCCGAGATGAGAAAGCTCGAGGCGGTCGCGGCTTCCACCGTATCGGTCGTGCTCCAGGGGGAAAGCGGTACGGGCAAGGAGGTGGCCGCCACCGCGATGCACCGACTCTCGGGTCGCGTGGGTCCTTTCCTCCCCGTGAATTGCGGCGGCCTGCCGGAGACGTTGATCGAATCGGAGCTGTTTGGCTCGCGCAAAGGCGCGTTTTCCGGCGCGGACAAGGATCGACCCGGGCTGGTCCGCAGCGCCGATCGCGGAACCCTGTTCCTCGACGAGATCGCCGAGTTGCCGGGCTCGGCGCAGTCGGCGCTCCTTCGAGTCTTGCAGGACGGTGAAATCCTGCCCATTGGCGCGACCCAGCCCAGCCGCGTCGACGTGCGCTTCTTGGCGGCCAGCAATCGCGACCTCGAGGCGCTGGTGGCGCGCGGGTTGTTTCGAGCGGACCTCTTGGCCCGCATCTCGGGATTCGTGGTTTGGCTTCCCCCGCTGCGCGACCGCCGAGAAGACTTGGGGATTTTGATCGCCGCGCTGCTCAAACGCCAGCTGGCCGACCGGGCCGGTGAAATCTCGTTCAGCTGCGACGCCGCGCGCGCGCTGCTGCTCTACCCGTGGCCACTCAATGTTCGCGAGCTCGAAAAGTGGCTCGCCACCTCCGTGGTTCTGTCGGGCGGGCATCGAATCGAGCTCGAGCATTTGCCCGTCCGCGTCGACGCCAGGCAAGAGGCGCCCAGACCCACGGCGAACGCAGGAACCGACACTGTGGTGCGCGCCCACGAGCAAGAAGGCGAGCTGCGCAAGAGGGAGGAGCTGCTCACCCTGCTTCGAGACCACCGAGGCAACGTCAGCGCCGTCGCGCGTGCTCTGGGAAAAGCCCGACCCCAGGTGCAACGGTGGATCAAGCGATATCGCATCGATCGCAACGGCAGCCGAGGCTGACCGGAGCCACCCGCTCCAAGCATCTCGGGCCGCTCCACCCGCGCCCTCGCTGCAACTGCAAACAAGCTCACCCGGTGCTACCGCCCTGCACTGTAGCGCTACTGTTGCACCGTTGCAGTCGCCCCAGCCCGGCAAGGCTGAAGTCACGGAACTGACGCGTTTGTGTTGGTTCGCTTGGAACCCATTGGCGTGCCTGGTTGCTCGCTCCGTTCGATGCGCGTCCTTATTTCCCCGCCCTTTTCCGTGGCGCGGCGATTGCTTTCCGGACGCGTACTATGAACAGCCGCAAAGTATTCCACGACAGCGTGACGCCCCTTCCCTCTCAGCTTGGCCTGACACCGCACGGCTTGCTCGTACAGTCGACCAAACCGGAGAATCTGACCGAGCGGATGACCGTCCTCTTCTCGCTTGGGCTCCCCAAGGAGGCGGTGGCGCAGCTTGAGGAGAGAGTGGCCAACGGAGAAACCGTCTCTGCGGATGAGTTGCAAAAGAGCTTCTCGCCGAAAGAGATGGATATCAATGCCTTGACCAAGTGGCTCAACGCCCAGGGCTTCACTGACATCGAAGTCTCCAAGGATCGCACCAGCATTTACGCGCAGGCGACCGCGGAGCAGATACAAAAGGCGCTGCAAGTCAGCATGGTTCGTGTGACCAAGGCTGGCCTCACTTATACCGCGGCGCAAAACGCGCCCAGCCTTCCCGCCGACATCGGCGCCCCGGTTCAAGCGATCATCGGCTTGCAACCCTTCCGGCACGCCAACAAGCACTTCAGAATTCGATCGCCACAGGGAAGCAATCGCGCCGGCCTGGGACAGACGGAGGCTGACAAGCCCTCACCGAACGTCGAAAACGCGCCACCTTATCTAGTGGCGGAGATCCTCAAGGCCTACAATGCGGACGGACTGCCGGTGACTGGCAATGGCCAGACGATCGCCATCCTGATCGACACCTTCCCCTCGGATCCAGACCTGACCGTGTTCTGGACAAGAAACGGCCTTCCCGTTGCTCTTCAGCGCATCGAGAGAATCAACGTGAACGGAACGAACCTGCCCCCGCCCGAGGGCGAAGAGACGCTCGACGTCGAGTGGGCAAGCGGGATCGCCCCCGGTGCGAAGGTGAGGGTCTACGCGAGCGGCTCTTTGAGCTTCGTCGATCTCGACAAGGCGCTCGACCGCATCCTCGCCGACGCGGCGACGGACAAGACGTTGCGCCAGTTATCAATCAGCCTCGGGCTCGGCGAGAGGTACTTTGGCGGACCCACGGCCGAAATGGCGGTGGAGCATCAGAAGTTCCTGAAGCTCGCCGCGCTCGGCGTCAACGTTTTCGTGTCGAGCGGCGATGCGGGTTCCAACCCCGACAGTACCGGGCACAGCTCGAACGGCCAACTTCAAGTGGAGTACGAATCGTCGGACCCGTGCGTCATCGCGGTGGGGGGTACCAGCCTCAAGCTTGCGTCAAACGGACAAGTCGCGAGCGAGGCCGCGTGGGTGAGCAGTGGCGGCGGGAAAAGCGTCGTCTTCAAGAGGCCCGCCTGGCAGCGCGGGGCCGGCGTTCCGGCGGGAAGCAATCGTCTCGTGCCGGATGTGAGCCTCACCGCTGATCCCGACGAGGGCGCTTTCCTCGTGTTTCACAACAAGGTTCAGCAGATCGGTGGAACGAGTTGGAGCGCACCCGTTTGGGCTGGCTTCTGCGCGTTGATCAACGAGGCTCGCGTCAAGGCGAAGAAGAAGCCGCTCCCCTTCCTCAACCCGCTGCTCTATCCCCTCATCGGAACTCCCTGCTTCCGCGATATCACCCAGGGCAATAATGGCGCCTACGATGCCGGGCCCGGCTACGACATGGTGACCGGACTGGGCGTTCCGAATGTCGCGAAGTTGATCCAGGCTCTGACGAGTAGGTTCTAAGCTTGTCCAACCCGTCACTACGTCGCGCGACGAGCCGCGGCCGAGGTCAGTGTTCCCGGCGAGAGGCAGCGCAGGAACACTGCGGCGATCACGCCACCGACTAGCGTGATCACGCCGAACACACCCACCATCGCCGTGCTCTGGCTGAGCCGGCGCTGCCGCCGCGAGCGCGAAGGTCGAGAGCCCCAACTCGGCGCAGAGGAGTAAAAAGATTGGATTGAAGTGCAGCGCGAAGGTGTAGATGAGGAGCGAATACTCCGTGTACGCGAGCGCACCGGCGAGGAGCAACGCGGCCAGCCTTGAGCCGGCGAGGGTTTGCCACGAGAGCAGCGCCAGGCCCGGTGCGACGAACAGCAAGTCTACCCAATCCTGCCCAGCGCCTTGTGCCGCCCACATCGGCGCCTCGCGCGCGTAGACTGCGGGCCAAAAAATGCCCGCTGCCGACGACAGCGCGAAGAGCAGCGCCAGCGGAGCGGAGAGCTTCCCTGTGAGCCCAAATGCGGTCTGGGTTTGCATTGCGCGATACCGTCGTGGCCCGGAGAATACCGGAACCGCAGTTCTATAGTGCTGTTCACAAGTTTCCGTTGCGAGTAGCGACGGTCCCTGCTTTTCTGTCGTGGCGGCTTGACATACGTCGTTCCGGAGCGGCAATTTTGGAGGTGCCATGCCCACTCGGAAGATTAGAAGCGCCCTTAGAAGCATGCGTCACGAACACGGCGTTGGGCAGCAGGAGTTGGCCGCACAAGCCGGCATCAGCCGGCAAGCGTTGAGCGAGCTCGAGGCGAGCCGCTCGTGCCCGTCCACGGCGGTCGCCTTGCGATTGGCCAAGGTTCTTCGTTGCGGCGTCGAGGATCTGTTCTATCTAGACGAGGACACCGAAATGCTTCAGGCGCGATGGGCTGCGCTCGCCGATGGCAAGACGCGCCGAGAACCGCGCAACGATGGACACCGGGGCTCGGAGCAGATGCCGGATGCGCGCCGCACTCCGCCCTCGCGAGTTGCTTTGGGTTTGGTCGGCGGTCAATGGGTCGCGCACTCGCTATCGGCTGAGCACCCTGCTTGGATGTGCATCCCGGCCGACGGCCTTGCGCGACTCTTGACGAGGCCGCGGAAGACAGCTGGCGAACCCGGACTGGTTCAGGTGCAACCGCTGCGCAGCCGGGGGGCCCTTGAGCAGAACATCCTGGCGATTGGTTGTGATCCGGCCATCGGGCTGTTGTCGGCGTGGCTCGGGGAGCGGCACCCCGACTCGCGAATGATCTGGTTGCACGCCCCCAGTCTCTCCGCGCTCGAGCTCCTGGCGCGTGGCGAGGCACACGTCGCCGGCACCCACCTGCTCGACGAGGAGTCCGGCGACTTCAATGTCCCCTTCGTTCGTTCCCTTTTTCCACGTCGGTCGATGGTCGTCGTCAACCTCGCTCGGTGGGACGAGGGGTTCGTCGTTCAGTCCGGGAATCCGCTCCGGATTGGGACCGTCGAGGATTTGGCACAAGCAGAGGTGCGCTTTATCAACCGCGAAGTGGGCGCAGGGGCCAGGAGGCTCCTCGATCGTCTCTTGGCAAAAGCGGGCGCTCCTTCGAGCACGGTGCACGGGTACGAGCGCATCGCCGCTGGACATCTTGCGGTTGCGCAGGCCGTGTCGATGGGTGCTGCAGACGTGGGGATCGCGACACGAGCGGCCGCAGTGGCGCACTCGCTCGATTTCGTTCCACTCACCGAGGAGCGTTCCGACCTCGTCCTGCCTCAGGAGCTCTCGAGCGATCCCCGCATTCAACGGATGGTCGACGCGCTCGAGAGCCGGGCGTTCCGCCGTGAGCTGGCGAGCCTCGGTGGATATCAGGTATCGGAGTCAGGACACTCGTCCAGGAGCTGAGAGCGAAATGAGAACAAAGGCAGCGCCGGCCATTTTCGCATCTGTGTTCACCCTCGCCACGACGATCGCTTTCGGGGCCTCCGCCGCGGAGAACAGTCAGCTTCGAGGGTCGGGTCCCGTTCACGTGATGTATGCCGGCTCGCTGACCCGATTCTTCGAGAAGAAGCTGGGGCCCGCTTTCGAGGCGGCCACCGGTTTTACCTTCCAGGGCGAGGGAAAGGGATCCGTTGCCATCGCAAATTTGATCAAGGGCAAGGCCAAGACACCGGATGTCTTCATCAGCGCCGATCCGACGGTCGATGCGTCGCTTCAGGGAGAGTCCAACGGCAATTACGTCTCGTGGTGGGCGCCTTTCGCGCGAACCGAGATGGTGATCGGGTGGAGCCCAAAGAGCAAGTTCCGCAAGGACTTCGAGGAAGCGCAGGCCGGCAAGCGAGCCTGGGAGTCGGTGCTTGAACAACCGGGCATTCGCCTGGGGCGAACCGATCCGGAGCTGGACCCCAAGGGATACCGAGCACTGTTTCTCTTTCAGTTGGATGAGCAACGAACCGGCGAGCACGGCGAAGCGCAGCGCATCCTCGGCCCGCCGAACAATCCCGCGCAAATCTTCCCCGAGGAGCAGCTGGTGGCCCGGCTTCAGATCGGCGAGCTCGATGCCGGCATCTTCTATCTGATCGAGGCCATTGAGGCTGAACTTCCTCATCTGCGCCTACCTGCCGCGGTGAATCAAGGCGACCCGGCACAATCCTCCAACTACGCACGCGCGACCTACACGAACAAAAAGGGCGTCACCTTTAAGGGCTCGTCTATTCTGTACACAACCACTATCCCCAGCACCGTTCGCCGTCCGCGAGGCGCCGAATCGTTCGTGCAATACCTGCTGGGCAAGACAGGACAGAACATTCTGTCCAGCGCGGGTTTGCTGCCGGTCGCCCCGGTGCTGGAAGGTGATCCGTCGGCCCTTCCATCAACCCTCAAACCATACGTGCAGGTTCCGTGAGCGGACGGGCCGCGAGTGCATCGCTGCCTTGGCCGTTGCTTCTTTTGGCCATGCTCATGCTCGGGTACCTGCTCGGCCCGTTGCTGTCGCTTCTCGGCGCGATGCCGATGGCGGACTCATCGGCGTACTTCGGTGGAGGAGCGCTCCCGGCACTCATCGTCACGCTCTTCGCCGCGACTGTGGCAACGCTGTTGGCCGGACTGTTCGGCCTCCCCCTCGGGCTGTGGCTGGCCAGGACGGATTCAGGGCTGAGGCACGCGGTCACGGTGGCGGTTCTGATTCCCCTCGCCATACCTCCCGTGGTGGGAGGTTTGTCCTTGCTGCTCTGGCTTGGCAGCCAGGGATGGTTGGGCGGTTTTCTCGTGCGGGTCGGACTTTTGCCGGTCGATCGTCTCGCGGGGACGGTGCTCGCCCAAACGTTTGTCGCGTCGCCCTACGTGATTCTCTCGGCGCGCGCAGCCTTCTCAGGCGTGGATCGGAACCTGGAGGACGCGGCCCGGACCCTGGGATGCACTCCCTTCCAGCAACTGGTACGCGTGACAGTGCCGGCGGCGCGGCTCGGGCTTGCCACTGGCCTGGTGCTCGGCTGGGTCCGCTGCTTGGGAGAGTTCGGCGCGACGGCCGTAGTCGCCTATCACCCGTACACACTGCCGACCCTTACCTACGTCCGGCTGACTGGAGAAGGATTGTCGAGCGCCATCTCAGCCGGATTGCTGCTCGCCCTCGTCGGTGGCCTGGCCGCAGGCGCGATGCTCTGGCTTGATGCGCGACAAGTCCGAAAAGCTGAACGACAGGAAGAGCATGGCGAGCCAAGCGCATCCGCTCCCCTTTCCTGGATCCCACCCGTTGACACTGCTTCCAGGGTGTTGCCGATCGCGGTGACCGCGCAGCTCGCTCTGCATGATTTCCGATTGGACGTCAGCTTCGAGGCGCCCGCGCGCTTTGTCGCACTCTTAGGTCCCTCCGGTGCCGGCAAGTCGCTCACGCTCAAGACCATTGCCGGTCTGCTCAAACCCGATTCGGGTCGGGTTTCGCTGGGGAGCCGTTTGCTCATGGACACGACCACAGGCATCGACATTCCGCCCGAGCAGCGGCACATCGGTTACGTCGCGCAACGAGGCGCGCTCTTCGACCATCTCGACGTCGAGAGCAACATTGACTTCGCGCTCCAGCGATTGCCTTCGGGCGGCCGCAAGGACCGGGTCGACGAGCTGATCAAGTCTTTCGGGCTTGAAAGGGTCCGGCATGCCCATCCCGAGACACTCTCTGGCGGCGAGCGTCAGCGCGTGGCCTTGGCGCGTGCTCTAGCTCCAGGCTCCTCGGCACTGCTGCTGGACGAACCGTTCGCGAGCCTGGACACTCCGGTACGCCACGAGCTCCGTAGGCTTTTGCGCGAGGTGCACGATCGGACCGGCGTTCCCGTCCTGCTGGTGACGCACGACCGAGCGGATGCGCTCAGTGTGGCCGACCACGTTGTCATCATCGACCACGGCCGCGTCGTGCAGGCCGGGTCCACCGACGAAGTGTTCGCCCGGCCGAAGACACAGTCTGTCGCCCGGCTCCTCGGGATCGCCAACGTCTTGACGGTTCACAGACTGGAGCCAGCTCCGGCAGGACGCGTTCGGGCCTCGACGGACTGGGGCGACATCCTGGTTGCCGCGCCGGAGCATTCGGGATCCTCGTCGGTGCTCGCGGTGCCGGCGGGCGCTGTCCAGCTAGACTCCCGAGGCGTGAATTGTCACATCATATCTTGTCGTCGGTCCGGCAATGGCTGGAGGGTCCGATTGGCAGCGGCAGCCAGAGAACCGCTCGAGGCGTTCGTGCCACAGGCGCGCCTTCAAGTCTCACCCTCGAGCAACACAGATTGCCATGTGGCAATTGATCCGTCCCAGTGCACCCTGTTAACGGCCGACGATTTCCCTCTGGAACGAAAATGACAACAGCATTGAAACTGAGCGCGGCAGTCGCTTTTCTCGTTCTGGTCGGTGTGAGCACGGGGGCGGTTGCCGACACGGTGCAACTTACCCCGAGCAAGGACAACACGCTGTATCAGGATGATTTCGGAGACACGAGCAACGGGCAGGGACAGCATTTCTTCGCCGGCAGGACGGCCGCCGGCTCGATTCGGCGGGGCGTCGTCGCGTTCGACATCGCGACCGAAGCTAACCAATAATCCCTTCGATCGTCCGACCCGACACGAGCGTCAGTGACGAAGACGCAAAAACCACCTCTCCGGTCGGACTAGAGAGCGGCTGCGAAACCCAACGCTCCTCAAGGAGCTTGGTGCCCATTTCGTCCAGGTATTGAAGGCGCAACTCCGCTCCGGTGAGCGTTAGAAAGGCAAAGCCGCAGTAACCTATTCGGTCGTCATCGACCAGTCCGGATTGCCGACCATCATAGAAGACGAGGTTTCGGTTGGCGCGCTTTGGGGCTCGGCCGAGTTCAATGGGCATCCCACCGTGGCCGAGGCACCGAGCGCGTATCTTCGGTGCCCCATCGAAGCTGAACGGACCATAGCCCGCAAATCGATGCTCGTGAGCCCAGAGCCAAACAACTACCCGATCCAGATAGGAGGCCAGATTGGATCCAACCCGTTTGTATTCCGTGTCGAAGGCACTGAACCATTCGTGATGTGTGAGGAGGATGACCGGACGCCGGTCCGCCGGGTTCGTAAAGACGACGTCCTTGAGCCAGCCTTGGATTGCCGGATGGAGTCGGATGCATCCGCTCAGAAGCAATTCTAGAAAGGGAAAGCTCCGCGCGTAATAGCCCGTGTCCAAGCCGAGGATTCGCCAGTGCGCGTTCTCCAGGCAGAAATAGCTCGTCTCTTGATTGAGCGCGGGTAAGCCGATGTCGAAGTACCCCTCCCCGCCTGAGTACATCTCGTGGTTGGCGTTCAAGGCAAACGTTCGGAGCCTTCCCTTCGGCCAGGCGTTCACAAAATACCTTTGAAACTCCATGGCCGTACCAGAGTAGTAGACGTCGCCCAGATGAATGGTGAAGTCGGGATTGTGCGCTTTCATCCGGTCCGCAACCCGATATGCGGCTTCAGTCCCAGTTCCCCAATCTCCGGCGATCCCAACTGTACAAGATTCAGGAATTTCGAAGACGCCCGGTCGCCCGGACCCGTCGTTTTTGTAGGTCCGAAACGGCTTGCGAGGCAGAAATGCAACTCTGAGGTAGTGAATGAGCCAAGGCCAGATGCGCTCGGTCAGAAAGTTCCCAGGTTTGCGGCGGTACGTACGCCACAGCGACATGGCCGCCGACCGGGGTGTGCCCCTTACCTGTTTATTATCCCGTGACATCGTCTATTTTCCGCGGAGCCAGATTCCGTCCTTCATAGTTTGGATGCCAGTTCCTGCGAAAGTCGGTTCGCGATCCGAAGTGCCGAGGTTCCCCGCCAGTCTTTGCAAGGAGACCTCGATTTCTTTGTAGATCGGTGAATGAGCTGTAGGATCACAATCTCTGGATGCGGATATTCCTGAAGGCGACGTTGGCCGTGTGGGCCTGCACGCCTAAATAGCCGGACAAAGCATCTTCGCTGAACGACGAACCTCGCATTTTCAGCGGTAACCCGGGAGCATCGGTAACGACGTTGTTTCGCGGATTCGTGAAGTCGGTAATCTGTTTGTTGTTGATCGACACCGTGTAGCGGTGCTTCTTCACGGTAATCTCCATCTCGTTCCAATCGCCTGGTTTGAGGTTTCCTGCAGAGGTGAAGCTCTGTAACCCACCCGGTCCGGTGGGAACGTTGTAGACCGCGCCTGTCCGATGCTTGTCCGCTCCGTCGGGGGCAGCCCTCTCGTCGATTTGAATTTCAAAGCCCGTGTAGGCCGCGACCCATGCGGCATCCGAGGCGACGTTCTGCTTCAGGGTCGGGTCCGCGTTGGTAGGCAGGTCGGGACCCACAGAATGAGGAGCATGGAATCGCAGGAAGATCCCGGAGTTGTCGACCGGCTTGCCAGAGTTGTCGGTCGGTCCCGCAAGTTGGAATTGGAGCCGCAGGACAAAGTCGTTGAACGCCTCGGCAGCATAATAGAAGACCGAGTGAGGCCCGACGGGCACATCGACGCCATCGACGGTGCTGGGAAAACCAGGTTGCGCGACGAGGGTCCCGTTGATCAGAGCGAAGCTGCCGGGCCCAGCCGACTTCCACCGTTGGAATGTCTTCTCGGTCCCATCGAACAGGTATTCGAATCCGGCATCGACCGTGGCGACGCTCGGTGGCGGAATCAGCTTGTCTGCCGTCCGTCGGCTCAAAGCGACACCCGAGAGCATCGGATTGGGTGAGCCCATCGTGGGCAACACCGCCGGGCCAACGGCGTAGAGGTTGTCGAGCTCCCAGATGCGTCCGAATTCATCCGTCACGGATTTGCCGGCGTTATCTCCCATCCACAGCGTGCCGCTCTCGTGGTGGGTGGAGCTCAAGGTGTCCTGGCGGGTGGTGCGTGCTGGCGGATTGGGCTGCCAGACAGCATTGGCTGGGTCGTTGGGCGACGATAGGTATTGGATGGGGCCGCTGCCCGCGAACATCTTGGCGATTTCCTCGCAAGCGGCATCCATGATCTGCCAAAGTTTGTTGTCCTCATTGCCTCGCGGATCGCTCGCGCCCCTCGGGTTGGTCTCCAGGCGCACGATGGCCCGTGGCACACCATTGCCATCGACGGACCCGAGCGTCACCCGGTTCTGTGGATCGGCAGAGGTCTTGTCGCCGATCATTTCGCCGATGCCGCGAAGCGTGACGACGACCCACTTGTCGTTGAGGTCTTGGAACTGGTCGAGCTCGTCGATGTTCGGGATCTTCTTGAAGAGCTCCGCCTCGGAATTCATCCCAAGCTCGCCGAGCCCGCTGGCGGTAATCTGGACGTGGAAGTGCCCCTTCGATCCGTCGCTCCGCGTGTGAATACCTTTCACGAAAAGCGCCGAAACGGCCAGCTCCCTGGTCAGGTTCAGGCTCGAAAACGAGCTGTGTGGGACTCGGAACGTGAGATTCGAGCGCAAGTGGGCCATGAGATTCCGGCCGATCAGCTTCTTCTCCGGGACGGTGTTGAGTGCCATGCGAGTGTTTTCGATGGTGCCCAGCGCGAGGATGACGGCACCGCCGCGGGGCACATCGAAGCCGCCCTTGTTCGTCTCGACTCGGGTAATCCGGCCGCTGCTGCGCACGAGGCGCGTCACATAGATGTTATCCAGGATCATCATCCGCTTCTTCGTGTCAGCCACCCATCTTTTGGGATCGGTTGCGAGGGCATCGGAAAACGGAGCGGCCTGCTGAGCCTCGGCTTGGGCAACCCGCGAGGCGCGGATCAGCAATTGAACGCTGTTGAATTTGTTGAGAGGGAACGTCCCTGGGCGCGACGCCGCGGATTGCACCGCAAGCGGGGCCTCGAGATGCTCAATCTGGGTGAGCACCCCCCGGTTCCCGGTCAGGACGGGATCGGTCGTGGTTCGCCCCTTCAGGCCTTCGAAGAGGCGCTTTCTGAGCGCGTCATGAAGCGGCCCGAAGATGAAGTCGTTCGTCGTGTCCGACCCGATCTGGCGCGCCGCCGCGTCGAGGTATGACTCGACTGGATTCTGGCGCGGAAGGACCTTCTGGGTCAGGTCCTTCTTCACGCTCGCCGGCCAAGAAGCATCGGCCAGCTCGGACTCGATGAAATAGGGTGCCCATCCGCCCCAGAAGACCGAACGTCCGCCGAGACAGAAAGCGAGCCCTGGGAAGTCCTGGTTGAACCCCATCGGGCTGTCGGACCCCCATGGCTGACCCCATACGGTGCCAGGGCTGCCCTTGCCGGGCGGGTTCAGGTCCGGCGGCAGGTTCTGGACGTGCTCCGGCAAGGCGAGCGGACCGGCCTCGAGCACAAGGATGCGGTAGCGGTGCGAGGAGTCGATGTCGAAGAGGTGCGTCGCCGCCACCGCACCGAAGCTGCCGCCGCCGATGACGATGAAATCGAAGGGCCGGGCGTCCGCGTGGATCGCTCGATCCTGGCTGGCTAGAGCCTCCTCGACGGTGTTGCAGACATACCGTCCAATGTCGTCGAGGCTGAACGTAGTGGTGGTAATGATCGGTGTCGGCATCGTCTTTCCCTCCCCTTTTGTGGAACTGCAGCCTTCCGAAATGCTACCGATGAGCGGTCCGTGAGCTCGCGAAGTCGGAAGCGTCGCGAGTCCACAAGGCTCTTCTTCCCCTTCACTCGCAGTGGTGCACAGCGCTGGAAATTCGCGAGCCATACGCTTTCCGTGAACGAACGTCAATGCCACATAGCCACGGACAGGCAGTCAAATATAGCCACTGACAACCGGTAGAATCTCCCAGGGCGCCAATCGAGAATCTTGCGATCAAACTCCTGCCGTTCCCGCCCACACGAGATCGTCGAGCAGCTCGCGAACGAAACTGCTTGCCGGCCGCGTGCGGAGTGAGTCCAGCGTGCCCTCCTGGACGACGCGCCCCCGTTCCATCACGGCGATGCGGTCTCCGAGGGCCGCTGCTTCTCGAAGGTCGTGCGTCACATAGAGTGCCGTCGTCCGGTTCTCCTTCAGCAGGTCGCGGAAGATGGCGAGCAATTCACGCTTGAGGCCGACGTCGAGATTGGAGAGCGGCTCGTCGAGGAGTACGGCGCGAGGCTCGACCACCAACGCCCGGGCGATTGCCACCCGCTGACGTTCGCCGCCTGAAAGCTGCCCGGGATGGCTGTTCTCCTTCCCCGCAAGCCCAACTCTTCCGAGCATTGCCCGTATCCGTGCTTCGCGCTCGGAACGCGAAACGCCCTTGGACTGCAAGCCAAAGGCGAGGTTCCCCGCGACGGTCAGGTGAGGCCAGAGCGCAAGGTCCTGGAAGACGACCGCGAGCCCCCGGTCTTCGGGGAGCACCAGCAGCCGCCCTTCCCTGCTCGCGATCTCGCCGGCAAGTCGCACCGTGCCCGTCTCTGGCGTCGCGAAGCCAAGCACGACTCGGAGCACGCTCGTCTTGCCGCTGCCGGAAGGCCCGAGGAGCGCCAGCACCTCGCCGGGCTCAACCGTGAGCGAGAGCCCATCGATAACGAGCTTCCCCGCGTACTTGAGTGTGATGCTCTCGATGGCGATGGCTGAGCTCATCCAGTCCTCCGGCGCGGAAGGACGAGCACGCCAACAGCAAGCACTACGGCGGTGATGAGAACGTGCGCCAGCGCGAGCGCCGCCACCACCGGAGGCGCGCCATTCGCCTCGAGTGTAAAGATGCGGACCGGAAGCGGCTCTCGACCTGGCGGATAGTAGAGCACCGCCATCTCGAAATCCCGAAGACAGAAGACCATCGCCAGGAGCCAGCCCGCGGCGACGCCCCTTGCGTTGACCGGGAGGATGATTCGGATGAGCCGCCGCGCGTAGTGGGCGCCAGAAGCCGCGGCTGCCTCTTCGAGATGCACGGGGTTCTGTAAGACTCCCGAGGCTACCGTGCGAATGCCCACCACCGCGTAGCGCGCGACGTAGCCGACGACGAGGATGGCCACGCTCCCGTAGATCATCTGTGTAGCCGGGCGATTCCAGACGGCGATGAGGGCGACGCCGAGCACGGACGCCGGCATCACGAAAGCAAGCACCGCGAGGGCATCGAGCATCGAAGCGCCTCCCAGACGGCGCGCGGCGCCATGCCCGAGCACCAAGCCGACCGCGGCGATGACCGTGGCGGCGACGGCAGCCGTGCCGAGACTGGTCCACGGCGCCTGGCCGATCCACTGGGGGAGCTTGACGAATCCGCCGCCTCGCCACGCCCGGAGCGCGAGAGCACCGAGGGGGAGCCCACTGGCCAGGGCAGTGCTCCAGCCCGCAGCGGCAAGCACCGTACGCCACCGACCGAGCGGGATGGGGGCGCGCGACATTCCGCGCAGGCCTGCCACTGCGAACGAATGGGCGCCAACCAGTCGCCGCTCGAGGAAAAGCAGGCCGAGCGCGACAGGTACGAGGGGCAACGCAAGAACGAAGGCCTCGCCAGGCGCATACTGGATGCCCCCGAGCCGGGCGAAAACAGCCGCTGGGAAGACAGCAACGCGAAGGAACATCGGCACCCCGAGCTCCGACACCGACAGCGCGAAGACCACGATGGCGGAAAGCGCGAGCGCGGGACGAGTGGCGGGGAGCAGGATGCGCGTGGCGACGCGCCAGGGCGGAGCGGCCAGGCGCGCCGCCTCCTCGAGCGACGCGTCCATGCCAAGGAGCGACAGCCCCACGAGGGACGTCACCAGGGGCGAGAACGCAAGCGTGAGAACCACCACCAGGCCGACCTCGCTGAACAGCAGCCGAGCTGTCGCGGCGCTGCCGAGAAGTCCCTCGCGCCCCAGAAGCTGGAACCACCCGAGCGCGAGCAGAAACGGCGACAGGAACATCGGAAAGGCGTGCAGCATCCAGAGAGCGCGCCGTCCGGGCAGGTCCGTCCTGGCGACGAGGAAGCCCAGCGGAGCGCCGATCGCGACAGCGCAACCGGTTACCGCTCCGGCGAGCACGAGCGAACGGATGAGGAGCATCCACGGCCGGAAGGTGGCGAGGACCCCGAACCCAGCCGCCCCAGCGCCAGGAACCTCCGCCAGTAGCCGCGCCAGGGGCAATGTCGAGCCGAGCAGGACAATCGCTCCCGCGGCCGCGAGCACAAGCGTCTGCTCGCGGCGGCGCAAGGCGCGACCTAGAGTCCGACCCACTGTCTCAGCCACGGTTGGATCCGCTCCATCTCGGTCGCCACGCGCGCGTAGTCCACCTGCATCGCCTTGATGTTGCTGACGCGCTTGACCCCCTGCGGTACGGGCGCGTCCGACCGCAGCGGCACGTGCCCGGCAGAGTCCGCCATCCGCCGCTCCACCTCGGGAGTGAGCAAATAATCGACCAGCTTGCGCCCGGTCTCCGGATGCGGACCGTTCTTGAGGAGCAAGGCGGTCGTCGGCATCACGAGCGTGCCGATGCCCTCCTGATCCGGATAGACCACCTCCACCGGAGCACCCTCTTTTACCGCCTCGAGAGCGTCATCGGTGTCGGCAAGTCCGAACGCCACCTCGTTGGTGGCGACGAGTCGCTTCACCTCCCCGTTCGAACTCGCGATGCGGGCGCCGTTCGCCTTGAGCTGTTCAAAGAACGCCTTGGCCTGCTCGTCGCCCCACGAGGCGAAGAGCGCTGCCGCGTGCATCGTGGTAGTTCCGAAGAGCGGGTTGGCGATGGCCACCTGCCCCTTCCAGCGCGGGTTGGCCAGGTCCTTGATCGACTTTGGCCGTTCGCTTTGAGGCGCGCGGTTCTTGTTTACGAGCAGAACCCGTACGCGCGCGGCGAAACCGGTCCAGGTGCCGTCCGGAGCTTTGAACGCGGCCGGAATTCCCCCCGCGCTGGGGGAGACGTAGGACTCCGCCAGCCCACGCTTTACGAGCAGAAAGGGGCGCACCGGGTCGCCGGACCAGAAGACGTCTGCCTGCGGGCTCGAGGCCTCGGCGATGAGCCGATTGAGAACGCCCGTGCTCTTCGTCTCCTCGGTGTCGAACACCGCCCGAACCGCGATACCACTCTGTCGCTCGAACTCTTTGAAGACGGGTTCGGAGAAGACCTGGTCCACCGAGGTGTAGACGACGACCTCGCGCCCTCCCCGTTTGCAAGCCGGACTGAGCGCGACAAGTACCGCGATGAGAAGAATCCGCTTCATGCAGTCACCTCAATCCAAAGGCTCACGCCAGGGCCAGCGCGGGGAAGGCGGCGATGAGGGGAGGTCGGAGTCGCAGTCATCATTCTCTGGCGTCTGTGGCGTACCCGACTTCATTCGGTTTTTTTGAACGCTCCACCGGCCTTTCCCAGGCGAACCATTTCTCGGCAGTACGCATAGAGCGCGTCGTAGACAATCCATTCGGCGGCGTTGATTGCGCGGTCATCCTTTAATCCGAGATGGCGGAAACCTTCGGCGATCGCCTTCAAACCGGGACTCTCAGGTTGAGCGTAAAGCGTATTGTCGGTATCGGCGCCGTTCACAATCTGCGCGAGGAGAACCCGCTCAGGCTCATCCCCAAGACTGTACTTTTTGAGGATTGCCTCGAACGAACATTCTTTCCCGTGATGGCCGAGCTCGACTCCCTTCACGTCAAACGGAATTGCTCCGAGGCGCTCGGCCTCGTTCAGCACCTCCGCTACTGGAACAAAAAAGAACTCAGCATCCGGATCTACAAATTTCTTGATCAACCAGGGGCAGGCCACCCGGTCGACGTTGACTCGCTCGCGCGTGATCCACTTCATAGAACCTCCTTCAATCTGCAACCTTCTTCGACTCTGGTCCGTCCATCTCTCAGTTGTTTGGAGCACCGGCGGTGATCCACGGCTCGAGCACCTTCTCGATAAAATCAGGCGGCAACGGGCTTGGTGCGACTGGAGCCCCCGTATCCACATCGATGGGCATCCGCTTTCCTTCCTGCACGGCACCCAATCGCCCGGTCATCTTGTCGATCAGGAAGCTGGCTTGAGGATCTCCCGGCTTGACGCGCAAGGCGGTGCGGCGAGCCTCGGAGGGCTGATTCACGAGCTGCTCATAAGCGGACAACGCTCGTAGGTCCAAATGCACCGACGGCGTTGGCGTATTCCCGTGGCAACCCTCAGCGCTCGAGCAGTTGAGCACCAGGACAGGGACGATGTCGGAGCGAAACGATGGAATCCGGGGCGCGAAGGATACCGCCTGAGACGTAGCAGCTGAACTGCCCTGGTCACCGCATTTCCCGGCGCATCCAGCCAAGACGAGCAGCAGCATCCCACGCACCTCTCTCATCCTGCTAATGCCTTGACAACGAGTCCGACAACGCCTGCTGAAACAATGACGATTGGCTCGGGCGCTTTTTTCAGCTTCAGCAACACCAGGAAAGTGGCAACTCCAATCACTGCCGTTGGTACATCGATGATCGATCGCCTGGCGAGAATGTACGCCGCCCCGCCAATCGCCCCGGCGGCAGCTGCGGTAACGCCCGAAACAAAGGCTTTCACCCGTCGATCCTTGGACCAGCGCCGGACGCTTGGGGCCAGCAACATCACGACCGCAAACGGGGGAAGGAATACTCCGGCAGCGGAAATGACCGCACCAAGCGGTCCTGATACGAGGTAGCCGATGAACGCCACGGTAATGACCACCGGTCCCGGCGTGATCATCGCGACCGCGACGGCGTCGAGAAATTGCCGCTCGTCCAGCCAGTGGAATTGATCCACCACGCCGCCGTGAAGGAACGGGACGATCGCCAGTCCGCTCCCGAACACAAACGCGCCGGCTTCGGTGAAGTACCAGGCGATACGCCATAGCTCGCCTGGATTTGGGCCCCGCAGCCCCGCGACCAGCCAACCCAGCCACGGTCCGATCGAGAGCACCGTTGTCGTTTTTCGCGACGGAAGCCACCCCTTCGCAATCAGCGCGAGAAGGCCGAAGCCGAGGAAGACCCAAAGGATCTCCTTCTCCGTCCATGCAGTCACCAGCGCGCTGGCCACGAGGATAAGAATGAGTAGCGGATCTTTGCCGACGGTCATGCGACCGAGCTTGACCGCACTGCGCGCGATGATCGCGATGACCGCCGCGCCGATGCCATAGAACACGTTCTGGATCCACGGTAGCCCGTGAAATTGGACGTAGAGGATGGAGATGGCCATCACCATCAGGAACGAGGGCAGGATGAACGCTGCGGCGACGAGGGTCGCCCCGACGCGTCCCGCGCGCACCCAGCCAAGGTACATCGCCAGCTGCGCAGCGAGCGGACCTGGGGAGAGCTGCGACAGAGCGAGCCCCTCGAGATAATCCTGTTTGGAAACCCACCGGCGCCGCTCGACCAGGTCCCGCTGCATGTGTCCCGCGAGCGCGATGGGACCGCCGAAGCCGAACGTCCCCAACCGAAGGAAATAGAGCAGAAAGTCTCTCATCGAGCAGGGCCGGGTTT
>WNEZ01000796.1_pt1 | contig 25749 bp, 17 predicted proteins | sample 5400521 | NCBI WGS metagenome assembly WNEZ01 (sample SAMN13153339, study PRJNA577476) | soil metagenome | isolation source: 120 cm saprolite under Douglas fir tree site 2 hole 1 replicate 1 | place: USA:California | collected 2015-04-18
ATAAGCTGCAGCGAAATCCGTTCGAAATCACGCCGGACCCGTCGTTTTTGTTTCCCACGACGCGGCACAACGAAGCGCTCGCTTCGTTGTATTACGGAGTGACAGCGCACCGCGGATTCGTAGTTTTGACGGGCGAGGTTGGCACCGGAAAGACGCTCATTCTGCGCTCGTTGCTGGGGTTGCTGCAGCGCCGCGATGTGGCCTTCGCCCTGATTTTCAATCCCACGCTTTCGCCTCTGGAATTCATGCGTTACATCGCGCTTGATTTCGGGTTGCCGGTCGCGGGCAAAGCCAAAGACGAGCTGATTCACGTCCTGAATGGCTTCCTGCTGCAGAGACATGAGAAGAAATTGACGACCATCCTGGTGGTGGACGAGGCTCACCACCTGTCGGCGGAAATACTGGAAGAGATCCGGCTTTTGACCAACCTGGAAACGTCGCAGCAAAAATTGCTGCAGATTGTGCTGGCGGGTCAGCCGGAGCTCGATCAGAAACTCGATTCTCATGAACTCCGGCAGCTAAAACAACGGATCGCGCTGCGCTGCCATCTCGAGGCGCTCAGTCTGAACGAAACCAGGGAGTACATGGGCCGCCGTCTCCAGATCTCGGGGGCGCCGGCCGCCGGCCAGATTTTTTCCGCGCGTGCGATCGAGGCTGTGTTCGGCCACTCGCGGGGAATTCCGCGGTTGATCAACACCATCTGCGACAACGCGCTGCTCTTCGGCTACGCCAAACAGGCGGCCACGATCACACCCGAAATCGTTGACGGCGTGGCGCGGGATTTGCGGCTTGGGGTGGTGGCGGTGGAACCGAGAAACGAACCGAGAGACGAACCGAGAAACAGCGGCGGAACCCAGCTGTCGAAAGAACAGGAACAGAACGAACTTCTGCTGGCGGTGAAGACGCTGCTGGAAGTGCGGGACCGCATGCAGCAAGCGGAGACGAAGGGCCGGCTGCAATAGGCAACAGGTTGCCTCCACATGAGCTATATATTTGAAGCGTTGCAGCGAGCAGAGGCGGAGCGGTCGGGCGGAAGCCTGCCGCAAAGCGCTGACTCGGTCGCGGATCTGCTGCAAGGGGTCGAACAGGAAATCGAGCGCTCGCAGTCTCTTTCCGAATTGCCGCCGGCGGCGAGACCAGAGTCTCCGGAGGCAGCTACGTTTGCCTCCGCGAAAGTGCTCACGCCCGCATTGGCGGCGGATTCCCGGCTGGTGTGTCTGACGGATCAGGGCGGCATGGCGGCGGAAAAGTTTCGCGTGCTGGGGTTGAAGCTGCGTCACCTGCGCGAACGGCGCAAGGTCCAACGGATCGTGATTACCAGCAGCATCCCAGAAGAAGGTAAGAGTCTGATCGCAGCCAACCTTGCGCTCAATCAAGCGCGGAGCAAGGTTCTCAAGGCTGTGCTCATCGACGGCGACTTGAGACGACCCGAGTTGGCAAGGCGGTTCGGCTTTCATCGGGACCTGGCAGGACTCAGCGAGGTTCTTCGCGGCGAGCGCACGCTGCCTGAAGTCGTGTACAAACTCGAGGGCTCCGGCCTCTGGTTCCTTCCTGCCGGCGTGACCCCCGAGAATCCACTTGAGCTCATGCAATCGGGCCGGCTCCAGCAGTTACTCGAACAACTCGAAGAGTTTTTCGACTGGATTATTATCGACACCCCTCCCATCCGTCCTCTGGCAGATACGCCGCTCTGGATGAAGATGGCGGATGGAGTGCTGCTGGTAACGCGGGAGGGTGTGTGCGAAAAGAAACAGCTCGAGCGGGCGGTGGAGGTCATCGACCCTTCCACGATGCTGGGCGTGGTGGTGAACAGTTGTAGCAGCAATGAGCACAAGTATTATTATTCGCGCTACAGCTCGGCCCCGAACAGTGGCGAATCTCCCCCATCCCGAGCTGAATAAGAGTTAGCCTCGTCTCCCCCTTAAGTTCAAACCTCCCCCGTCCAAAACCAATCGTATCCGCGAAACTACGATGCACTTGCTGCTACCGTAGCGCGCGAGGAGATGCATATCCGTGGCGTCACCATCGGCAAACTCGCAATCCATTGACGGGAAATCTCAACCGCAGAACCTGCTCGACTCCCAAGAAGTTCTCTCGGAAGAAGCTTTCCGCCGCATGATCTCACAGGAGCGCAAACGCAGCGAGCGATCGCAGCGGCCGTTCGTGCTTTTGCTCATCGACACCGGGCGTACTCAGCCGGGTGACAAACAAGGCCGCGTCTTGCTGGACATGCTTTCCGCGCTCCGGGGGGCGACCCGTGAAACCGACGTTACGGGCTGGTATACGACGAACTCCGTGATGGGAGTCGTGTTTACCGAGATCGTTCTGGAGAACAACGCAGTGCTCAGCACCATCCTTTCCCGGATCGGCGCGGTACTGCGGGGCCGGCTCGACACCGATCAATTCAGCCAGATCAAGTTTTCCTTCCACGTGTTTCCCGATGACTGGGATTGGCAGAATCCGGAGCGTCCCAGCAACCCAACCCTCTACCCGGATTTCGAAAAGCGCCAACAGTCGAACCGGCTGGGCCGAGCGATGAAGCGAGGCATGGATGTTTCGGGAAGCCTGTTGCTGCTGGCCGTGTTGTCCCCGGTGTTTTTCGCGATTGCAGTAGCGATCAAGCTGACTTCCCGGGGGCCGATTCTGTTCCGGCAGCAGCGCATTGGAGAACACGGAATCCCATTCACTTTCCTGAAATTCAGGTCGATGTGCGCAGATAACGATTTCAGCCAGCACAAGGAATATGTTCGCAAACTAATTGCCGGCCAGGCTGTCAAACAACCGACCAATGGCACAGGGGGAGGCGTTTTCAAGCTCACCAATGACACTCGGATCACTCCGGTGGGGAGTTTCCTGCGACGCACGAGCCTGGATGAATTGCCGCAATTCTTTAACGTGCTGCGAGGTGACATGTCATTGGTCGGGCCGCGTCCCCCGTTACCCTACGAGGTGGAGGCCTACGCGACCTGGCATCGCCGCCGCTTGCTCGAAGCCAAGCCGGGAATTACTGGGCTCTGGCAGGTTCAGGGGCGGAGTCGCATCGGATTTGACGACATGGTTCGACTCGATCTGCGCTACGCACGCAATTGTTCTCCCTGGCTCGATCTGAAGATTCTGGTACAGACGCCGGGGGCGGTGATCGCCGGGAACGGCGCCTGTTAGCTGCCCCGAACCTCTCTCCAGTCCCTGCCAAAACTACGTTGTCGTCCATTCAAAAGGCGGTCTTCTTGTTTTCTTCTCGGTTCGACACAGCTACTCATCAGGTGGAATCTCATGCTTAGGTTTGGCGTAATCGGCTATGGCTATTGGGGGCCGAATATCGTCCGCAATCTGCGCGCGTTGGAAGGCTGCCAAGTCGTCGGGATCTGCGATCAGACTCCCGCAGCGCGCAAGCGCATACAGGCAGCGCATCCCGGGATCCCGGTCCATAGCGACTACCGCGAACTGGTAAAGTCGTCCGACGTTGATGCCATTGCGGTGATCACCCCGGTGTGGACGCACTATGAACTGGCCAAAGCGGCGCTGGAAAACGGAAAGCATGTGTTCGTGGAGAAGCCTTTCACCAGTAGCGTGGCGCAAGCCGAACAACTGATCAGCCTGGCGGAGCAGAAAAACCTCCGCATCATGGTGGATCACACCTTCCTGTTTACCGGAGCGGTCCGCAAAATACAGAAGCTGCTCGCAGAGGGGACGCTCGGCAAGCTCTATTACTACGATTCGACCAGAGTCAACCTGGGACTCTTTCAGCATGATTGCAACGTGATTTGGGATCTCGCGCCGCACGACCTCTCGATCATGAACCACCTGCTGCACAAAGACGCAGAAGCCATCTCGGCCACCGGGCAAGCGCACCTCAACTCGCACGAGGATATTGCGTTTATCACCGCGTATTTTCCAGACAAGATGATCGCGCACATCAATGTGAACTGGATTTCACCGGTCAAAGTTCGGACTACGCTGATCGGCGGCGAAAAGAAAATGCTGGTCTGGAACGACCTCGAAGCCGACGAGAAGCTGAAAATCTACGACAAAGGCGTCGACGTGAAGAGCCAGGAAGGCGTGTACAACCTGCTGGTCAGCTATCGCTCCGGCGATATGTGGGCCCCTCAGGTGGAGCAGGTCGAGGCGCTGCGCTTGGAACTCGAGTATTTCGCCGAGTGCATCAGTAAGGAAGAGAATCCGTTCAACGACGGCGAGGCCGGGCTGAAAGTGGTCCGGATGCTCGAAGCCGCTAACCAATCGGTCGCCAAACGCGGGGCTCTGGTTTACCTCTAGCTAGGTCTCGGACGACACGTGCCGGGACTGCGTGCTCTGCGGTAGTTAGGCAAAGCCGCGGACACTAGCATGGTTATCGCGAAGCTGTTGCAGCCGCCTAGTTTCCCTTGCCGGGTCTCATGCCAACTCATTTGTTCCATTGCCGAAGAAGTGCCCAGGAATGGACGGGGATAAAACTATGGACGCTTTCGTGTGTATGGCTCCGAACGTCAGACTCGGACGAGATGTCAAGCTCTCCAAGTTCATCAATCTGTACGGATGCGAAATCGGCGACGAGACCAAGATCGGCGCGTTCGTCGAGATCCAGAAGAACGCCAGCGTCGGAAAACGCTGCAAGATTTCGAGCCACACCTTCATCTGTGAAGGCGTGACCATCGAGGACGACGTATTCATAGGCCACGGCGTCGCCTTCATCAACGATTCCTACCCGCGAGCGACCACGGCCGCGGGCAGTTTGCAAACCGAGTCCGACTGGAAAGTCGAGAGGACCCTGGTGAAAAAGGGGGCCTCGATCGGTTCGGGCTGTACTATCCTGCCTAACCTCACCATCGGGGAAAATGCCCTCGTCGGAGCCGGCAGCGTCGTCACGAAAGACGTTCCACCCAACAGCGTTGTGGTAGGAAACCCCGCCAGAGTTCGCCGTTACCTCGACCAGACCACGGAGGTTGTAAAGTGAACGGATCCAGCATTCCTTTTCTTGATCTTATTACTCCCCATGTTGAACTGGAACCAGAACTAACCAGCATATTTCAACAGGCCATTCGCACCGCCGGCTTCATCGGCGGTCCACTGGTGGAGAACTTCGAGAGGGCATTTGCTAGCTTCTGCGACAGCAAGTATTCGGCGGCGGTCGGCAGCGGCACCGACGCGCTGCGCTTTGCCCTAATGGCGGCCGGTGTCCGTTCTGGCGATGCGGTGGTGACCGTCCCGAACACGTTTATCGCGACGACCGCGGCCATTTCTCAGGCCGGCGCCTTGCCGGAATTCGTGGACATCGACGAGCGCGCTTACAACCTCGATCCTGAGAAACTTCGGCAATACCTGGAGCAGAACTGTACCCGGGACTCGTGTGGCAAGCTCGTCAGTCGCCGCAGCCAACGGCCCTTGACCGCCATCGTCCCCGTGCACCTCTACGGGCAGATGGCGGACATGGATCCGATCCTCGACCTCGCGGAGCGTTTCAACCTCATGGTCGTCGAAGACGCCTGCCAGGCCCACGGCGCCCAATACTTCTCCCGCAAGCAGAACCGCTGGCTGACGGCTGGTTCAATGGGCCGGGCCGCTGCGTTCAGCTTCTATCCCGGGAAAAACCTGGGCGCGTGCGGAGAAGCTGGAGCTGTCACCACGAATGACGCAAATCTTGCGGCCCAAGTTCGGATGATCCGCGACCACGGACAAGCGAAGAAGTACTACCACGAGGTTGAGGGTTATAACGGGCGTCTCGACGCCATCCAAGCTGGACTTCTCCATGTGAAGCTCCCTCACCTGGCGAAGTGGAATGAGCAACGCCGCGCGCGGGCAGCTGAGTACAATCGCCTGTTCGAAGCTGCGGGCAATCCGGTCCATGGTCCGTACGAAGCTTCCTGGTCCCGCGCGGTGTACCACCTGTACGTGGTGCGTACCGACGATCGCGAAGGACTTATGGCATTCCTGAAAGATCAAGGCATCGGTACGGGCATCCATTACCCGATCCCGCTGCATCTGCAGAAAGCCTACGGATCGCTGAACTACCGGCAAGGCGATTTCCCGGTATCCGAAAAGGCTGCCGCGGAGATTGTTTCCTTGCCGATGTTTCCTCATCTTACGGCGGACCAGCAGGTGCGTGTGGCCGACGGAGTAATTCGGTTTGTCCAGCATCAATCGAGCAAGCTGGAAGTGGTCTAGGCGACAGCTCAGACCTGTCGTACTGGGGAGAGTCTCTCAACCCAGTCGGGAGGAAGGACGGAGCAAAGATGAAGATATCGGTGATTGGTGCCGGCTATGTCGGACTTACGACTGCCGCTTGCCTTGCGCAAATCGGTCATGACGTTTTCTGTGGCGAGAGCGATGCTGAAAAACTCTTCAACCTTCAAAGCGGTGTTATGCCGTTCTTTGAACCTCACCTCGAAAACGTTGTTAATTGCACTCGCAAAGCGGGCAGACTGACGTTTGGCTCAACGGAACAGGCGATTGATTGGGGAAAGGCAATTTTCATCTGCGTTGGCACTCCTCCCTTGGCCAACGGTGACGCGGACTTGTCCGCCATCGAAAGCGTCGCTCACTCCATCGCGAAACATGTCGAAGGGTACCGGCTTATTGTCGAGAAGAGCACTGTCCCCGTCCAGACTGGCGCTCAGTTGCGCAAACATCTGGCAGTTCACCGAACCCGGAAGCTGGAGTATGACGTCGCTTCTAATCCCGAGTTTCTCAGGGAGGGATCGGCAGTCGGTGATTTCCTTCACCCGGACCGCATCGTCGTTGGCGTGGAGTCGACGCGGGCTGCGGAACTGATGCGCGAGATCTACGAGCCGATCATCCGGCAGAAATTTGCATGCCCTGTGCATCAGGACTGTTCAACTCCGAAAGAGACTGTGTTCCTGGTCACCGATACAAACTCGGCGGAGCTGATCAAGCATGCTTCGAACTCCTTCCTGGCCATGAAGATCTCGTTTATCAATATGGTGGCGAACCTGTGCGAGGTGGTCGGCGCCGATGTGAGCAAGGTGTCACAGGGAATGGGACTCGATCCGCGCATCGGCAATGCTTTCTTAAACCCCGGCATCGGCTTCGGTGGATTCTGTTTCCCTAAGGATGTTCAGGCCTTCATCCGCATTGCCGAGAAGTCCGGTTGCGACTTCTCGCTGTTGAAGGAAGTCGAAAAAATCAACAATCAGAGGATCGTGCACTTTGTCGACAAGATACGGAAAGAGCTGTGGAGCGTGCGCGGAAAGAGGATCGCGATTTGGGGGCTGGCATTCAAGCCCAACACGGACGATGTTCGCTTTGCCCCGTCCATTCCCGTGGTGAAAATGCTGCTGGAGGAAGGCGCGATTATCAGCGCCTATGACCCCGAAGCGACTGCAAAAGCGAAGGAGTTGCTTCCGGCGATCACCTACTGCAAGGATCCTTACGAGGCTGCTCAGTCCGCGGACGCAATCCTGATCGTTACAGAATGGGATGAGTTCCGCGCAATCGACTGGCATCGGCTTGCCGGCGTAGTCGAGCGCCCGTTGATCATCGACGGGAGGAACGTGTTCAACATACCCGACGTGACTGGCCATGGATTTCAGTACATTAGCATCGGCAGGCTGCCGGGCTTGCCAGAACCAGAGGCAGAAACCGGCGCCACCAGCTCTAACGCAGAGGGTACTGACGGTCGCGAGGGCCGGATGAACTTCCTCAAGATGGGAACGAGCCAGCAAATCGTGTAAAGAACGGCGTCACCCCGGAACCCAGGTGGAGTTACTGCTGACAATAGCAGGTGGGATGTAGCATTCACAGGGAGACGCTGAGAGCGACACTCGCGCACCATGGAGAGACTGGACGATTCTCCCCTCCAGGCACAAACTTATTGCTGACCGCGATCTTCCAGAGCTCCAGCCAGAACTCCAGATGGATAAAGACGTTCGAGCCGCAACACTGAAGCTCCTCGCTTACTGTCAAGCGAACGACTGGGCGGGCTATGAGCCCTACGATGTCCTCAATAGCCGGCTTTTCACCGTCCTGCCGTTCTTGGATTCCAAGCTCCCTCGCCTCGTCTTGACGCAAGCTCTCAAGCGGAGTCCGGTCAATATCCGGCGCCTCATGATGGTGCCGAAGACACAGAACCCAAAGGCTCTCGGACTCTTTCTTTCAGCGTTCATTAATCTTTCCCGTGCGGGCGTAGCCACGGAGAAAGACTGCGTCCAGCAGATGGTCGAACGGCTGACTGCACTTAGGTCTCGAGGTACATCCCATTGGTGCTGGGGATATAACTTTCCATGGCAGACGCGGACGGTCCTGGTGCCCAGATGGGCACCGAACCTGGTTTGCACGACCTTCGCTGCTAGTGGCCTGCTAGACGCTTTTGAACAGCTGGAGGATCAGCGCTACTTGGGCATGGCCCTGAGCGCCGCTGAGTACATTCTGAGCGAGCTCTACTGGACCGCTGGCAATTCCGTTTGCGGTTTTGGCTATCCTCTTCCTCATGTCCGCAACCAGGTTCACAACGCGAATCTGCTGGCGGCGTCCCTATTCTGCCGGGTGTACAAACACACCGGTCAGGAGAAGTTTCTTGCCCCCGCTCTGGACGCGACCCGCTATACCGTCCAGCAGCAACATTCGGATGGCGGGTGGAACTATGGAGAAGCCTCCACCCAGAAATGGATCGACAACTTCCATACCGGATTCAATCTGAGTGCGTTGCGTTCCATCGGCCGGACTCTGGAGACCGCAGAATTCGAAGCTTCCGTCCGAAAAGGTTTCGAGTTCTACCGGTCTCACTTTTTTAGGGAGGACGGGGCGGTTCGCTACTTTCATGACCGCACCTATCCGATCGACACGCACTGTGTGGCACAGAGCGTCATTACGCTTCTCGACCTCAAAGACCTCGCTCCCGACAACGTTCAATTGGCACACTCAGTTTTCCAGTGGGCCATGACGCATATGTGGGACCCCCGGGGCTTCTTCTATTACCGAATTCTTCGCTTGTGCACGATCCGGACCTCGTACATGAGGTGGACGCAGGCGTGGATGTTTCTGGCGCTCTCGATGCTCGTAGCCGAATCGGAAAAGGTGACCCAGGAGCCGCGAACCAGCCCGGCAGTTACGGTTGAGGCATCGACATGTTGACGCTGCCAACCTACGTTCTGGTCACGCCGGCACGGAACGAAGCGCAGTTCATTGAATTGACTATGAAGTCCGTTCTGGCGCAAACGGTCCGGCCGCTGAAGTGGGTCATTGTTAGCGACGGTTCGACCGACGGCACGGACGACATCGTGAGCAAATACGCGGTCCATCATCCCTGGGTCGACCTGGTCCAGATGCCCGAGCGCCGCGACCGGAATTTCGCCGGGAAGGTCCATGCCTTTAACGCCGGTTACGCTCGGATTGCGGACCTGCAGTATGACGTGATCGCAAACCTGGACGGCGATGTTTCCTTTGACGAGAGCTACTTCTCTTTCTTGCTTGAACAAATGGTTGAGGACCCCAGACTCGGACTAGTCGGAACAGCGTTCAGAGATCCTTCCGGTGAAACTTACGATTATCGGTTCGTCAGCATCGAACATGTGACTGGTACGTGCCAGGTGTTTCGGCGTCAGTGCTTCGAGGATATTGGCGGATACGTGCCCGTTAAGACCGGCGCCGTGGACAGTATCGCGGTTATCACAGCCCGCATGAAAGGATGGAAGACCAGGACATTTACCGAGAAAGTATGTTTTCACCATCGCGGCTTCGGGACGGCCGAGCAAGGCGTATTGAGGGCCAGGTTCAAGAACGGCGCCAAGGACTACGCCGTCGGGAACCACCCCGTTTGGGAGTTGTTCAGAGCCGTTTATCAGACGACTAAAAAGCCCTTTGTCGTCGGGGGCCTGATGCTTGCATGCGGCTATGCCTGGTCGCTGATCCGACGCGTAACAAGACCCGTATCCCCTGAACTGGTGGCGTTTCACCGGCGCGAGCAGATGGGACGGTTAAGAGACTTTGTCAAGAGCAACTTACGATTTCGACGCGTCTGATGTTGGCAGCGCGCATCTGCGTCCGATGAGCGAAGGACAGCAGCATATTACAGTGTGTGTGTGCACCTTTCAGCGGCCACACTTGCTTCGGAGATTGCTGGAAAAGCTGGGGGAACAAGATTTCGGCAGTCTGTTTACCTATTCGATCGTGGTTGCCGATAACGATCGCTTACGATCTGCCGAGCCGGTGGTAGCTGAGTTCGCGACTATCTCGCCCATTCCTATCAGCTATTGCGTGGAGCCGCGCCAAAACATCGCGCTAGCTCGGAACAAGGCCATCGAGAACGCCACCGGACAATTTCTCGCCTTCATCGACGACGACGAGTTCCCGGCCAAAGACTGGCTCCTGACTTTGTTCAAGACCTGCAGCAAGTACGACGTCGATGGCGTACTCGGACCCGTAAAACCGTACTTCGACGAAGACGCTCCCACCTGGGTCATCAAGGGTAAGTTCTACGCGCGCCCGAGCTATCCTACCGGTTTCGTGATCGACTGGAGGAAGGGTCGGACCGGCAACGTGTTGCTGAAAAGGCGAGTTTTCGCGGCAGGCGAACAACCATTCAGGCCAGAGTTTCATGTGGGCGAGGACCAGGATTTCTTCAGAAGAATGATCGACCAGGGGCACGTGTTCATCTGGTGCGATGAGGCGGTCGCATATGAGGTTGTTCCCCCGATACGTTGGAAGCGAACGTTCATGTTGCGAAGGGCTTTGTTGCGAGGAAGAATGTCCCTGGCTCATCCGACGTTCGGGGTGCTCGACATTGCAAAATCGCTTATCGCTGTTCCAGCCTACCTGGTCGCGCTGCCTCTTGCCTTGGTCTGCGGACAAGGCAGTTTCATGAATGTTGTGGTTAGACTTTTTGATCACACCGGAAGGCTGCTTGCGCTTCTCGGCATAAACCCGGTCAAGGAGCCATACATCACCGATTAGCACAGGGATATGGGCCAGGCGGAGCGCGACACTTTCATAATCGGGCGGGACGATGGAATCCTGGTAACCGGGGGAACCGGTTTTATCGGCTCCAGACTGGTAGAGGTTTTGCTGGATCGTGGATTCCGCAATCTACGCTGTCTCGTCAGGTCGTCGAGCGGACTGGATAGGGTCAAGGACCTCTGCGGCCGCTGCCCCGAGGGAGCGCGAGTTGACGTGGTCCGCGGCAATCTTCTGTCGCGCGAGGATTGCACGGCTGCGACCAGGGATGTGGCGGTCGTCTTTCACTTGGCCGCGGCCAGAGGCGAGAAGTCGGTTCCTGACGCGTTCATGAATTCGGTGGTCACGACACGTAATCTGCTCGAAGCATCCCTCGGGCACCAGTGCTTACGGCGATTCGTCAACGTCAGTTCTTTTACGGTTTATGCCAACGTTCATAAGTCTCGACGGAGGCTGTTGGATGAGTCGTGTCCGGTCGAGCCACATCCCGAGCTGCGGGGTGACGCCTATTGCTTTGCGAAAGTCAAACAGGAAGAAATAGTCAGCGAGTACGGCAAGAGGTTCGGAATCCCTTACGTCATGGTCAGGCCCGGACATGTGTATGGCCCGGGCAATGAGGGCCTGACCGGCCGGGTGGGGATCAATACATTTGGCGTTTTCCTGCACCTCGGCGGCTCAAACCCGTTACCGTTGACTTATGTTGACAATTGTGCGGAGGCGATTGCGCTAGCCGGCCTCAAGAAACTGGCAACGAGCGCCGAGGTGTTCAATGTCGTGGACGACGATCTGCCTTCCAGCCGACGGTTTTTACGTTTGTATAAACAGAATGTGCGGCGTTTTAAGTCCATCTATGTGCCTCACTTCTTGAGCTATACGTTTTCCTATTTGTGGGAGCGATATTCAACCTGGTCCGACGGGCAGCTGGAGCCGGTCTTCAATCGAAGGCGATGGCACGCCACTTGGAAGAAAACGACTTACAGCAATGTAAGGCTGAAGACGAGCCTGGGTTGGACACCTAAGGTGTCCATGAAGGAGGGAATGAGCTCCTACTTCGAGAGCTGCCGGGATAGGGAACGAGATGCTTAAGGTTGCCATTGTGGGATGCGGGAAAATCGCAGACTCCCACGCGTCGCAGATCCAGAGGATCGAGGGCTGCGAGATGGTTGGAGTCTGCGACCGGGAACCGCTGATGGCACGGCAGCTCTACGAGAGATTTCCCGTAAAAGCATATTTCAGCGACCTGTCGGAGCTCCTGACTGCTGCCAGACCGGATGTTGTTCACGTCACGACGCCGCCGGAGAGTCATTTTTCCATTGCCAAGCTTTGCCTGGAATCGGGATGCCATGTCTATGTCGAGAAGCCATTTACTCTATCCGAGGGGGAGGCCCGGGAACTGATCGAACTGGCCGATGAAAACGGCCTCAAGATAACGGCCGGGCATGACGATCAATTCCGGCATGCGGCACGACGCATGCGAGCTCTTGTCGGCAGCGGTTTCCTGGGTGCCGGGCCGGTACACATGGAGAGTTATTACTGCTATGAGCTGGGACGATCCGCGTACGCGGGGGCGCTCCTGGGAGACAAAGGGCATTGGGTTCGACGGCTTCCCGGTAAGCTATTGCACAACATTATTAGCCACGGCATCGCGAGGCTCGCGGAATTTTTAACCAGTGAGTCGCCCGAGGTGATGACGTATGGGTTTGTAAGCCCATTCCTCAAGAGTATGGGCGAAACCGAAATCATCGATGAATTGAGAGTTCTTATTGCGGAACAGGAGCGCGTCACAGCCTATTTTACCTTTTCGTCTCAGATGCGCCCCTCGCTCCATCAGTTTCGTATCTATGGCACCAAGAACGGTCTTATTCTGGACCAGGATCAAGAGACCCTGATCAAGCTTCGCGGCAGCAGGTACAAAAGCTACCTCGAGAAGTTCATCCCCCCGATAACGATGGCGGAGCAGAACCTCGGAAACCTGTTTACGAACCTGAGGACGTTTCTGGCAAAGGACTTCCACATGAAGTCCGGAATGAAATACTTGATCGAATCCTTCTACCGCTCCATCCTTGACCGAACCCCGCCTCCCATCCCGTACCGGGAAATCCTCTTAACCGCCAGGATCATGGACTCCATATTTGCCCAACTTGCGGAGCAAGGACCGCGAGTCCAACCTCTGCCCCCGGAACACGCCTCTTTGTCAAGGTAAGAGGGGAAGCACAAGAGCGATCGTCCCATCTAAGCCAGCAGAACGTGCACTCGGGAGAAGAATCAACCCATGACAGGAAGTACCATCGAGATAAGCATAAAGGGACAGTGGGTTCCAGTTCCGGCCTTGAAGGTCAACGAACACTCGATCGTCATTACGGGAAAATGGATCAAGACAGCCGCTGTCCACGACGAAATCTGGCTAGAGAGTGAGGTCGACCATCCGGAACTGTGTATCGAGGCGCTGAAGGATACTAGCTCACCGGGCCCGCGAGCCGATATCTTCACTTTCACCCAGAAACTTCCAGCAACTGTCCCACGATATTCATATCCCGTGGAATGGGACAGTGTAGCCGCAATACGCCTAAGCAGCTTCAAGGACTGGTGGGAGAGTCTGCCGCAGGAGAGTCGCAAGAACGTGAGGCGGTCGCAAAAGCGGGGTGTGGCGGTCAGAGTCAGGGAATTCGATGAAGGGCTGATTAAAGGAATCGTCGACGTGAACAACGATTCCCCGTTGCGACAAGGCCGGCACTACTCTCACTACAAAAAGAGTTTCCACCAGGTGAAGAAGGACCACTCTGCATTTATTGATCGGAGTGAGTTCATTTGTGCCTACTTTGGAGATGAATTAATTGGTTTTCTAAAAATAGTGTATAGAGGAGATGTCGCTTCAATACTGCAACTGACCCCAAAGGCAAGCCATAATGATAAACGGCCTGCGAACGCTCTGGTCGCAAAAGCCATTGAACTCTGCGCCGCAAGAGGGATTTCCTATGTGACCTATGGGCTGTTTAATCACGGAAATAAGGGCAACGCTCCGATACGGGAGTTCAAGGTTCGGAACGGATTTGGAGAAATACTGGTGCCGCGATTCTACGTCCCCCTGACGACCTGGGGAGCGGTATGCATCCGAACCAAGCTGCACCGCGGACTTCTCGGCATTCTGCCTCACGGCGTGATTGCCCTGGGTGTCAATGCGCGGGCGAAGTTATATGATCTAAAGCAACGAATGAGCCGGTGTAGCTCAACGCCAGAGCGGTCGAATCGTGATCGGCAGATGGAGCGTTCAAACCCTCCCGCCGGCTCCAATCTGTAATCAGAGGACGTCGTCCCCTCCGAAAAAATCAGGTTTATTCTCTAGTCCGAAATTGAACTGATTCGAGATGCCGGGAATCGTTGGTCTAATCACCAAAATGCCCCGTGAACGGGCTGAGAAGGAACTACGGCGGATGATTCAATCCGTCATGCACGAGTCCTTCTATGGGACCGGAACGTGGGTTGACGAATCCCAAGGGGTCTACCTGGGATGGACCGTGCGGCACAGTTCGTTCGCCGATGGGATGCCGCTTTCGAACGAGCGAGGGGATGTCGTTCTCGTCTTCTCGGGAGAGGAGTTCCCCGAACCGGGAACTGCGCGCCGCCTTAAGGAGTGCGGGCATGCACTAGAAGAAAAGAAGTCTTCCTATCTCGTCCATCTCTACGAAGAAGATGCCTCGTTTCCAGCCGGTTTAAATGGGCGGTTTCACGGACTGGTGGCGGACCGCGATCGAGGAATAGCGACCCTCTTCAACGACCGGTACGGGATGCACCGGATCTATTATCACGAGTCGAAGGAGAGTTTCTATTTCGCTGTCGAGGCCAAGGCGATCCTCGCGGTTCGTCCCGAACTCCGGTCGGTTGACCCTAGGGGCATGGGTGAGTTCGTCGCCTGCGGCTGTGTGCTGGAGAACAGGTCGCTATTCAAAAGCATTCACGTGTTGCCGCCTGCTTCAGCGTGGGTGTTCCGGAATGGCCTAGTCGAGCAAAAAAAGAGCTACTTTCGGCCACGGGAATGGGAGGGCCAAGCCCCCCTGGACCCGGAATCCTACTATCAGGAACTCCGGGGGGTTTTCTCGGCTAACCTCCCCCGGTACTTCAACGGCCAGGAGCGGATCGGGATGTCCCTGACTGGGGGCCTCGATACCAGGATGATCATGGCCTGGCGGAAGTCTCCCCCGGGGTCTCTTGCCTGCTACTCCTTCGGCGGCTCGTACCGCGACTGCCAGGATGTCCTGTTGGCGCGGCGAGTGGCTAGCGTGTGCCAACAGCCCCACGATGTGATCCAAGCAGGAGACGAGTTCCTATCGCGCTTTTCGCATTACGCGGAACGCACGGTGTACCTCACCGACGGATGCAGCGGCGTAAACCGGTCCGCCGACCTGTACGTCAACGAGCGGGCGCGCGGGATCGCGCCCGTGAGGATGACGGGAAACTATGGCGGCGAAGTCCTCCGCCAGGTGCGGGCGTTCAAGCCGGTGGAGCCAGCGCCTGGTTTGTTCTGTTCCGAGTTTCTTTCTTACCTCGATCTGGCGAAGGAAACGTACGCCAATCTGCTTCAGGGACACCCGCTTTCCGTTGCGGTGTTCCGGCAGGCCCCTTGGCACCACTATGGCCTTCTCGCACTGGAGGAAACGCAACTCTCCCTGCGTTCACCGTTTCTTGACAACGACTTCGTCCGCACGGTTTTCCGTGCGCCGCAATCGGCCCTCACCAGCAACGACGTTAGCCTACGGTTGATTGCGGACGGGAACCCGGCGCTCCAGCGGATTCGGACTGATCGCGGCTTGGCTGGGAATCAGGCCCGCCTTCCCGCGGCGCTCACCCGGGGTTTCCTCGAGTTCGGGTTCAAGGCTGAATACGCCTACGACCACGGCATGCCCCAGTGGGTGGCCCGGATCGATCATCTTTTCTCCCTGTTCCATCTCGAACGGCTCTTCCTCGGCAGGCACAAGTTCTATCATTTCCGGGTCTGGTACCGGGATGCCCTTTCCAAGTACGTTCAGGAAATGCTCCTCGACCCGCAGACACTCGCGCGACCCTACCTCGAACGGAAAGGGCTGGAAAAGATGGTGCGCCGCCATGTTAAAGGGGATCGCAACTATACCACCGAAATCCACAAGGTGTTGACGCTGGAACTGATACACCGCCTGTTCGTCGATGCGCATGTCTAAGCGCTTTTCGTCACTGACACCTGCATAAAAGGCAAATGCCCTCAAGTATTGCCACTGCCGTCTACGTTCTCGCGATCGCCGGTCTCTTTGTGCTGAATCGAGACCCGAAGGCGAGGACCTCGAAAGCCCTGTGGATACCCGTTGTATGGTTCCTGATTGTGGGGTCGCGTGAGGTATCGGCGTGGCTAGCGGAATTTGGCATCGTGCAAGGGAGTTATCTCGAAACGCCAGAGCAGTATCTGGAAGGGAACCCGATTGACCGCGTCGTGTACACCGGGCTCCTGATGCTCGGCCTGATTGTACTTATACCCAGAGGACAGAAAGTCGTCTCGCTCCTGCGCGCAAACCTGCCGATTGTCCTGTTTTTCCTCTACTGCGGTATAAGTATACTCTGGTCCGACTACCCCGGCGTGGCGATGAAGCGATGGATCAAGGCTGTGGGCGACCTTGTAATGGTCATGGTCGTGCTGACCGACCCTGATCGGCTCGCCGCCATCAAGCGGCTCCTCACGCGAGTGGCGTTTCTTCTCATTCCTCTCTCGATCTTGTTGATCAAGTACTACCCAGACTTGGGAGCGGGTTACAACATCCATCATTGGACGCGAGTCTTAACCGGCGTCACCACAAACAAGAACTTTCTGGGCGTGATTTGCCTAATCTTTGGTCTGGGATGTGAGTGGCGTTTCTTGGCCGCCTATCAAGCGCGAAAGGGCAAAGCGAGAACCCGGCAACTCATCGCCCACGGGGCTCTTCTCGTAATGGTGTTTTGGCTCCTCTTGTCGGCCAATTCGATGACCTCCTTGGCCTGTTTCCTGTTGGCGGGTGGTTTGTTAGCTGCGACGAGATTTCGGGCGGTTGTCCGAAGGCCATCGGCTGTTCACCTTCTTGTGGCGGTGGTCGTGCTCGTTTCCTTCTCCACGCTGTTCCTCGGTGTCGGGGGAGGCGCACTGGAGACAATGGGGAGGGATGCTAGTCTCACCGGGCGGACGGCGATCTGGAAGCTGGTCTTAAGCTTGAGCGGGAACCCATTGATCGGGACGGGTTTCGAGAGCTTCTGGCTAGGGAAGCGACTCGAAACGGTATGGACCACCATGATTGGCATCCAAGAGGCTCACAACGGGTATCTCGAAGTCTTCTTAAACCTGGGTTGGATTGGGGTTACACTACTCGCCGCTATCATGGTAACCGGTTACCGTAATATCCTCGTGGAGTACCGTAAGGATCCAGATTTAGGCAGGCTCAGGCTGGCGTATTTTGTCGTGGGGGTAGTCTATAACTTCACAGAAGCGGGGTTCAGGATGCTGAACCCCATCTGGAGCATGTTTCTTTTAGCAACGATGGCCGTTCCGAAGATTCCCGTTGCGGCAAGACCTTCGCTCCCTAGTAGCAAAGATCAACTCGCGAAGTATGACTCGCAAGTTGAGCAAGAACTCTGCGTTGGGTTGCGCAGGGGGAACGATGTCCCTTAGTGCACGGTAGCTGCCAATCCCGTCGGAGCGGGCGGACCGCTGGACCCGCCGCCGCTGTAGCAGTTGCTGGCGCTGAAGCTCATGGCACTGCCGCTCCCATCGACTGGACCAGCCATGACGTTCAAGTAGCAATCCTGCGCAGGAATCGTATTGGCGTGCCCCGCCACATTCGCTATGTTTCCGCCCGTCACATCCGGCCCGATCGCGGGCCACGCTTTGGCTGACGGCCACCAGGAAGGCTTCGAAGACAGGAAAAAGGACGAAGGCAGATTCTGACTGGCGGGAACGGCGTTGGCATAATTCGCCGAGCAGGGCGTCCCGCAGTTTGCCGAGGTTGGTACTTCAGACGATTGCCAGCGGACCGCATTGTTCACCGTGTCGTAGTTGCCCCAGCGCATGAGGGTGGAGATGACGAGCGGGTCCGCCGGAATCGCGGTGCCGTCGCAACAGTCCCCCGTACCGACCTCGTAGATGGCGCCCGATCCCTGCTGGTTGGTCGTGTTCTGATAAATAGTATGAACACCGGACTGACCAAGAACATTTCCCACCACGTTCAAGTAACGGTTGTACGATTGATTGATGACGGCCTCCGTCTGCGAGGTTTTGCCCGACTCCCAGCCGTTATAGCGGTTACGAAAGAGCGTATTCAGTCCACTGCCACCGTGGATGATGTCGGAGCGCATTCCGGCGCTTACGTTGCCTTCTAACAAGTTAAATAGCGTTCCGGCATCATGGGTATAGTTGGCGGGATTCATGAACGAGGTAGCTTGGCTATAGTAGTCGTTGATCGAGAAGTTGTACGCCACCACCTCGCCTTGCGCTGTGCCTAAAACGAACGGGGCGGTTACGTGCTGGAAAATGTTGTTCACCAGCAGATCGTCCGTGGCCACCCGGGACTCAATTCCATAACTCAAGGACGATCCACCACCTCCATAAAAGTAACTGCTCTGCACTGTGTTGTGACCGGATTGGAACAGCCAAACGTGGTTTCGGAAACTCCCCGTAGCAATCGATCTGACTCCACTGATCCAGCAATTAAAAGCAGACGCGAATACCACGGCGCCACCGCCAGAATTGCCAGAGCTGTGGTTCATGGTCAGGTCTTCGACACCGGCATGTTGAATCATGCCGGACCACGAAGCTCCCGGCGTCTTGCTGGAACTCCAGTTCGATCCATAGAGTCCGGGCGTGATGGTGAAGGTCGATCCGCTCGTGCAGGATGGATTGCACGCTGTAATCTTGACGGCTTGCACCTGACTGTGATTGACGCCGCCGATGGTGCGGCCCGCCGAACCTCCCTGCGCCGAGCAACTGTCATCGCAAACGTAAAGGTTTCCGGTATCGTGGGTATCGTTAGCCTGATCAAGATAGATATACTGCCCGACGGATAGTCCAGAGCTGCCAATGTTCGTCAACGTAATCTGCGTCGTTCCTTTGGCGAAACCGGCCGTCCAGTTTGCTGCGTTACTGCCGCCTGGTTGGGTTGCTGAACCTCCATCCCAGACAAAACTATTTTGAAAACATACGTCGGCATAGATTGTGCAGTTGTTGGTTCCAGAGCTGAACACAAGAGTGGTCAGACTTGCACCCGAGCCGCGCAAAGCCATGTTGGACTTCAGCAGCAAACCGGTCGATAAATTGAACGTGCCCGATCCCAGCAGGACGTACTGGTTTGTGCCGCAACTGTTAATGGCAGACTGGATCGTCGCAGCCGTGGCTCCAGCTGCGATGGTGGATCCGCACTGGGTCCAGGTCGAGGAGGGAACACCGCCGACGACGCCGGCCTGGCTCCAGTCGATTGCCCGCGTGGGGCCAAGGATGCCGCTCCAGTTCTGAGCATACAGACAGGCGGAGAGCGTTAGCAGGAGGAGGGGAAGTACAAGCACTGGTTTAAGTTTCATCGAGAATGTCCTGTAGTTCGTTGGTAGTAAAACGTGGATGATACAAGCACCGCAATAATTTTACGGACGCGCCGTATAGCAACCATAATTCTGCACGTTCGCGAAGACTTTTTATAGTCTCAGAAGTGCATACCGTGGGTGGTGTCCTGAAGGTCATGCCGTACTCGACCCCAGGCGGACGGAGCGCGGCGTAGGGCTTTCCACCGTGTCGATACCCGCGCCCTCGATTGGATTGACAGGCCACAAGTGATAGAAAAATCAGGATTTAGTATCCCTCACACTTTCAGTGCGCCAGCCCATTTGGGGTCGGTCGGTCTCTCGCACCGAAGAGCGGGAGAGCTGGGTCGGTCAGACATGGCGGGCTGTAGCTGTAGAAGGTTGTCGCTAACAATGCTCCGATCGCTGCTTCAAGTGGGAGAACCAGGAAGGATCCAGTTCGTGCCTCGAGTGGCCTCCGAGTTCTCGATAATGGGAGGCTCCCTGCGTCGGTTGCTCTATTTGCTTTTATTCGTTGGATCCTTGTCCACACATTGTGTCGGCGACATTGTTCTCGTCCACGGGAAACAGCAGTACGCTGATGAAGAGGAAACGATCCAGAGACTGGCAGGGTTTTACGGGGTGAATCTCCTGACCGTCGAAGTGGGCTCGCGGGATTCGGTTGATCGTGCGATGCACCAATTTCGGAACCCCGGTACGCTAGCCATTCTGACTTCTGAAGAGGCATTGTCAAAGCTCGATAAGAAGCAGCTTCAAGCCGCTTTACGGAGGCCCAAGGGCTTACGTATCCCGATGCTGGTGTTTGGAGTTCGAGCCAGAGGAGATCCGAAACAACTGCAGTCTTGGTCAGGCGGCGCTATCCGAGAGTGTGCGCCGTTGGAGAGTGGTTTTCGTCCCAAGACCCTGGACGTAGGCAACGTAGGAGCGTTGACTCGGGCGCTCGCAGGCTCGGAGCTTCCAGCGGTAGCCTCTCCCGAATGCAGCATGCGATTCAACCCGACGGCGGCACTACAGACTGTGCTCTCCGTTCACGGGAGCGGAGAGAGGAATGGCGCAGTGCTAGTGCGCGTTCAGACCGATGATGCTGAGCTTTTCTTCGTCCCGCAGATGGAACCATTTGACAAGTCCTGGATGGGTCGACCAGACAGTCTGTCAAGAGCCTTTTCCTCGTTGGCTCCATTCGTCTTGTTTCTGTCGTATGCAGCAGGAGACTACGCCTGGCACTCAGACGGACACTACGCCAACCTGACGATAGACGATGCGTGGCTGACACAGCCGTACGGTCGTCTTGATTACCCCGCTCTGTTGGCCGAAATGGAGAGGCATCATTTCCATACGACTATCGCTTTCATCCCCTGGAACTTCGATCGTAGCGAGCCCGCGTTGATTGCTCTATTTCGTGCGCACCCAGAGCGGTTCTCGATCTGCGTTCACGGCAACAACCATACCCACCGGGAATTCGGCGACTATGCTGCGCATCCGCTTCGCGAGCAGATCGCCGATATCAAACAGGGTGTCGCTAGAATGGAGCGATTCCGCGCCCTGACGGGCATCCCCTATGATCGATTCATGGTTTTCCCTCACGCTGTGGCGCCTGAGGAGACCTTCGGAGCGCTCAAGACATATGGATTCCTCGGCACGGCGAACTCTTCGAACGTCCCCGTGGGAGCCTCATTTCCGACTGATCCCACGTTCTTGCTGCGGCCGTCTACCGTGGCCTATGCGAATCTTCTGAGCCTGTCCCGCTATCCCACTGGCGGAGATATCCCGGGATTGGAGATCGCGATCCAGTCCTTTCTGGGCAACCCACTGCTGTTTCACGGTCACCAGGACCTTTTTGAAAAAGGCATCGGTGCGTTTAACGGCTTCGCAGACCTTGTGAATCAGGTTCAACCAACCACGCAATGGGTGAGCCTGGGTGAGATTGCCCGGCACTCGCACCTGGTCCGCCGGCGCGAAGACGGCGGGGTTGATGTGCGGATGTTTTCTAACGAAATGGACTTGAGAAATCCGTCGGGAGGGGATGCCATCTTCTATATTCAACGGGAAGAGAGTCTCTCATCGGCCATTCGTTCTTTGACGGTTGACGGCGCTCCCGCGGCTTTTGAGAATTCCCGCGGTAGGTTGACGCTTCGCTTGATCGTTCCCGCGCGCCAGGTGAGGACGCTTCGTATCGTGTACCAGAATGATTTGGATCCAGCGCGTCAGGACGTTCGCAAGGGGGATGTCTATGCATATGTCCTTCGGAGGGTGTCCGACTTCCGCGACTTGCAGCTTTCGCGATTCTCCTGGGGCGCGGCCGTTACCAGGGCTTACTACCGTCACGACTGGGATTCAATCGAACTTTACCTGGAGGGGAAATGGTGGGCCGGCGTGTTGTGTATTGGGTTAGCGTTTGCCGGACTGCGCTATTGCCGGCGGAGGGCCGGAAAACGAGCTGTGGAGAGAGCTGCCACGAACTAATCCCTTGAGAAGCTCGACCAGTTCAGGCTGTGAAGCGAAATCCTCAAAGTCCAGGAAACGCAAGGCCGAACCCTGATCATCATGCGGTGAACAGAACACTACGGGAGGCGAAGCGCCAAGTCATGAGAGGTTACTGGTTGGCTGCACATTTTGCGAGTCCGACAACTGGGTTCGACGTGGGTGCGAGCCACAAGTTAACCGCTGGGTGTCGTGAGGAGACCATTTGAAGCCCTTTGAGATAAACGACGCGTTCCGGCCCGCTGCGGTCGAACTGCGTCAACGCGCTGTCCAGGGTGCTGGCATCACGTTGCTGTCCGGGGGCGTCGGGTTAGCCATACAGGTCATCGCCACCGTCGTTCTGGCCCGGCTGTTGACGCCAGCGGATTTTGGACGGGTCGCCATGGTCACCGCCTTTAGCCAGCTTTTCATGAACTTTGGACTGAATGGGTTGACCGAGGCAGTAGTACAGCAAGACGAAGTCACTCATGACCAGGCGAGCAGTTTGTTCTGGATTAATCTTGGTGCCGGTTTTCTGCTCACCATCGGGTTTGCCTTTGCGGGATCTTTGCTAGCACGGTTTTACCACGATGCGAAGGTGGCGCACGTCGCTGTCGGCCTCTCTCTCACAATTCTCCTTACCAGCGTCTCGGTTCTCCATTTGGCCCTCCTCAAACGGGCGATGCGCTTCGCCGATGTGTCGTTCAACGATGTCTACGCCCGGATTGTTTCTGTGATCGTGTCCGTCGTCTTCGGTCTTGCCGGGTGGGGCTATTGGGCCTTGGTCTTGGGCACGGTGGCACTGCCCCTAACCACCGCCATCGGGGCCTGGTTCATGTGCCGATGGGTGCCCGGCCGTCCCCGCCAGATTGCAGCTACCGGTTCTATGATCCGGTTTGCCATCCACATCTACGGACGTTTCTCTCTAGGCTATTTCACCAACAACCTTGACAACTTTCTTGTGGGCTGGCGCCTTGGCCCGACGCCTTTGGGTTTTTACAAGAAGGCGTATGACCTGTTCGCTCTTCCGTCCAACCAACTCTCGACCCGCCTGACCATCGTTGCTGTGTCCGCGTTGAGCCGCCTGCGACAGGACTCTGGCCAGTACAAACGGTATTTTCTCGGTGCGTTGGGCGTCATGGCGTTTGTAGGCCTGGGGCTCAGTGCGGACCTGACACTAATCGGCAAGGACCTCATTCTCGTGCTACTGGGCCCGAAGTGGGCAGAGTCGGGGCGGATTTTCACGCTTTTCGGGCCCGGAATCGGGTTCATGCTTCTCTATTGCACCCACGTCTGGCTCCACATTTCCCTTGGAAGGGCGGACCGCTGGTTTCGCTGGGGCATCGTGGACTTGATCGTGACGACCGTCTTCCTGCTCGTCGGACTCCGGTGGCATGCGGAAGGAATCGCAGTGGCTTGGGTCGCTTCCTACTGGATAATCACGCTGCCCGCGCTATGGTACGCAGGGAGACCGATACAACTTGGAATCTCCTCGGTGATTGCCGTCATATGGAGGTACGTTCTTGCGTCCCTGATAGCGGGCGGCGCCACGTTCTTGATTGCACGGGCGATTCCATCTCTGGGCGCAGGTTCGGGCGCGCTGTGGGCCTTTGGCCGCATCGTCGTTGTCTCCGCGCTGTTTGCGGGTGTGTATCTCGGTACGGTTATCTCGTTGCATCGAGGCTGCGCACCCCTCAATCGACTGGCGGAGCTCTTTCGGGAGATGACCTCACGGGGCAAGTTCTCGAGGCCGGTAGCGGGGTCCGAACAGGTGGTGCATGGTTTCGAAGGCCTCCAACAGGAAGTCTTGGCTGCGACCGAGATCTCAAGACGGGGCCTCGACGAAATAGCAAAAGTGTGAACCACTGAAGCGGGCGACGGCTGGAGAGGCGTGTCCGGCAACGCTGCGAGCTTAACTAGAACTCAGGCGAACAAATGCAATTTCGAATCCCAAAGCGGATCATTCAAACCGGAAAGACCCCGCAACAGCCGTTACGTAACCAGGCCATGATGTCGAACCTACGACTCCTGAACCCGGATTATGAATACATGTTTTTTGATGATCGACAAGTGGAAGAATTTATCGACGCAGAATTTCCGCAATACCGAGCGGTTTTTGATTCCTTCCGCGTCCCCATTCAACGGTATGATTTTTTTCGCTATCTGGCCGTCTACCGCCGCGGCGGCTTCTATTTTGACCTGGACGTATTGCTGGCCTCAGGCCTATCAAGTTTGTTGGAGTTGGGCTGCGTCTTTCCGTTTGAGGGCTTAACCTTCAGTCCTTTCCTCCGCACCCACCACAACATGGATTGGGAAATTGGGAACTATGCGTTCGGCGCGGCAGCCGGGCATCCTTTTCTTGAGGCAATAATCGAAAACTGTGTGAGGGCCCAGAAGGATCCAGCCTGGGTCAAACCCATGATGCGCGGGCTGCCCCCGCTATCCCGAGCGGAATTCCTTGTTTTGAACACGACTGGCCCTGGATTGATTTCCCGAACCCTTGCCGAGAATCCGGAGCTGGCCAAGGCGGTCAGTGTTCTTTTCCCCGACGATGTGTGCGACCTTAGCTCGTGGAACCGCTTCGGGGATCTTGGTATCCATTTGATGGAAGGGTCCTGGCGGGTCAAGACGGGATACCTGCGTAGGCGGCTAGCCCAGCACCTGGAGGCGTGGAAGCTTAAGAGACTCTTGCAACAGAGCGTTAAGCTTGGAAAGACCAGGTCCTACATCCCGAGAGCCTATCCTGGCGGAATCGAGCGGCGACCTGCCCCGACAGACGTTCAGAGACCTCTGGTATCGATTCTCATTCCTGCTTTTAACGCAGAAGAATGGATCGCCGGCACCATCCGTGCTGCCCTAGCGCAAACCTGGCAACCCAAAGAGATCATCGTCGTTGACGACGGATCCACCGATCGGACACTGGCAATTGCGCGGCAGTTTGACTCGGACGGCGTCCGCGTAGTCACGCAGAAGAATCAAGGTGCCGCTGCTGCCAGGAACCACGCGTTTTCGTTGAGTCAGGGCGATTATATCCAGTGGCTCGATGCCGACGATCTGCTGGCGCCGGACAAGATTTCCCGGCAAATGGAAGTATTAAAACAGGGAGTCAGCGGACGCACCCTGCTGTCGGCGGCCTGGGGCCGTTTCATCTACCGGCCGCGCCGCGCTCAGTTTATCCCGACGGGATTGTGGGAAGACCTGGCGCCCGTGGAATGGATGCAGCGCAAGCTGGAGCAGAATGCGTATATGCAAACTGCCACTTGGCTGGTCAGCAGGGAACTAACCGAAGCGGCGGGGACGTGGGATACAAGGCTGTTGGGTGACGATGATGGCGAGTATTTTTGCCGCGTGTTGCTGGCCAGCGACGGCGTAAGATTTGTGCCTGCGGCCAAGGTGTTTTACCGCTCCTTCGGGTCCGATACCCTCAGTTATGTCGGGTGTTCGCCGTCCAAGCAAGAGGCACAGTGGCTCTCCATGCAGTTGCATATTCGTTATCTGCGGTCGATCGACGACAGTCCGCGATCTCGTGCGGCTTGTTTGCAGTACTTGCGGACCTGCCTGATCTACTTCTACCCCGAAAGACGCGACATCGTGGAGCAGGCAAAAAAGACGGCCATGGAACTGGGAGAGGGACTGGGTGTCCCGCGCTTGTCCTGGAAGTATTCCTGGATTGAGAAGATCTTTGGCTGGGGCCTCGCCAAGTGGGTTCAGCGATCGTCCCGAAGAATCAGGTGGTCGCTGGAAGGGCGGCTGGATAAAGCGCTCTTTCGCATCGAAGACCGAAGGCTGGCGGCGAGTCCCGGGAATCGGAGAACGGAAGCAGACACC
>WNEZ01001861.1_pt1 | contig 25746 bp, 21 predicted proteins | sample 5400521 | NCBI WGS metagenome assembly WNEZ01 (sample SAMN13153339, study PRJNA577476) | soil metagenome | isolation source: 120 cm saprolite under Douglas fir tree site 2 hole 1 replicate 1 | place: USA:California | collected 2015-04-18
TGTTATATGTATCTTCTGGATTACGCTTGCCGCCGAACCACATAACTTCCCAACCACCTTCATCACGCTTGCGAAAACCTACAATGCGAGGTGGGAAACCTAGACCGAATTCCTCTACACGAATGCCAGCCCATTTTGCGGTGATAAAGTGGCCAAATTCATGCACAAGCACACATATCCCAAAAACTGGGATAGCGGCCAGCAAAAACCAGTTATTCATAAGAAAATCCTCTAATAAACCGTTTCATATAATTCTCGTGCTGTTCTACGTGCCCAGGCACATGCTTCTAGAATTGCGGGAACATCCGGCCGAGTGATAGGTTGATGCCGCTCCAGCACTGCTTCGATTAGTTCCGCGATCTGCAGAAACCCAATCTTTCCCTCGAGGAAGAGGGCAACCGCCTCTTCGTCAGCCCCTACGAGTACGCAGGGGTAAGTACCTCCACGCTTTGCCGCCTCGAGAGCCAGTCGAAAGCATGGGAAACGCGTGGTGTCCAGTGTTTCAAAATTGAGTTGTGCCACTTCAGCCCAGCGCAGTTCGCGCACAAGTCCAGTGCCGCCAGTATTCAGGCGCAGTGGATAGCTCAACGCATCCTGTATCGGTAAATGCATACTGGGAAGACTGGCCTGCATTTTCAACGACCCATCAACAAACTCGACCATCGAATGGATAATGCTCTCCGGATGGACAATGACATTAATCTGATCATAAGGAATATCAAAAAGCCAGTGAGCTTCAATTACCTCTAAGCCTTTATTCATCAAGGTTGCAGAGTCGATAGTGATTTTTGGCCCCATAAGCCAGGTAGGATGAGCCAGTGCCTGTTCTACCATCACCGAGCGTAGTTGATCGTGTGTGGCACGACGGAATGGTCCACCCGAAGCTGTTAGTATAAGGTGATTGACCTCAGCAATATCTTCGCCTCGCAGGCATTGCCAGATAGCGCTATGTTCGCTGTCTACCGGCAGGATCGATACACCCGCACTTTGCGCTGCCTGCATTACCAGGTGGCCTGCCATTACCAGTGTTTCTTTATTAGCCAGCGCGATCGTCTTACCTGCAATGATGGCTGCTAATGTTGGAGCAAGGCCCATCAGGCCGGAAGTGGCAGCTACAACGATATCTACATCGCCATTTGTGGCTACCTCGAGTAGTCCTTCTTCGCCTAGCGCAACGCCGGGTAAGGCTTCTCTTGCCGCTCGTTCTAACTCGGGCGTTTCCGCAAAACATGCCGTGAGCGTTGGCGCAAATTCCTGGACTTGTTGCGCCAGGAGAGAGATATTGCTACGCGCTGCTAAGGCTACTACACTGAAATGCTCTGGATAACACCGCACCACGTCGAGTGTCTGTCGACCTATCGACCCGGTACTACCGAGCAGGGCTATACGCCTGGGAAAACTGGTCATCTACCTCTGAACCTTGTTCTCGCTCATATTGATGGGCGAACATTGAGTTCGTGCTTGCTTGCTCATTGAGTTCTTCTCTTTTTCCTCGGATGTTTCTACAAGCAGAACTTTGTTCGCCCCGATTCGCATCTTTTGCTGACGTCAGTCAGTTTTGCTGTCAATGGTATTCTACCACGTGACGAGCTAAAAATGAAACACCCGGGACCTTGCAAGCAGTGTCTCAGGTATCTTTGCTCACCTGTCTGTCTACAATTTTTGATGGGCTCTTTAGCTGCGCACTCAGAATTTACCGATGAGCTGCGAAAAGATAAAAACGACAATCACCGCGAAGAGCAGGCTATCGACGCGGTCGAGGACACCCCCATGGCCTGGTATGAACTGTCCACTATCTTTAACGTGTGTCTGCCGTTTGATAAGAGATTCAGCAAGGTCGCCGAGTGTAGCAGCTATACCAATCAAAATACCCAGCAAGATTGCCAGGTACCATGGAATACCAAGAGGCCAGATAGTGCATAGAACGGCAGCGGTGATTGAAAGTATCAAGCCACCAGCTACACCTTCCCATGTTTTAGCAGGACTAATGTTAGGAGCGAGTTTGTGCCGGCCAAAGAAATGCCCTGCGAAGAATGCTCCCGTATCAAAACCCCAGACACCTAGCAGGACTGTTACGATCCACCAAAAACCCGGACTGATACCGATCTGAAACCCGCGCAATAAGGGGAAGAGACTCAGGGGCCAGCCTAAATAGATAGCGATTGCCAGCGTGAGCGACCAATCTACCATGGCGCCATCGAGTTTTTTGCGAAAGAAGAGTATTGGAAATGTTACAAGCAAGGCCAAACTCAGGCCCAATTCAAGAAGCACAAGGCGCTGTTGGGGTATCATGGCAGCTACAAGAAAGAGTACACTTAAGGCCAGACTGATCAACATCAGCGGATGATAGCCTTCGTGGAGCATCATCGTATGCAGTTCATAGATACCCAGGATCACGACAATTGTAACTGCTGCGAATCCCCACCACCCACCGAGCCATACAAAGGCGAGAACGATCGGAATGGCAATAATAGCCGTGATAGTACGTAAGCCAACAGAGCGGTACCATTGACTTTTGGCTTTTTCCGATGTATTCGGTTGCACTTCTTGCTCACTTACAGGTTGCACGCAGCTCCTTGCAGCAGCCTTCACACCATGATGAAATAGCCGCCGTTTCTTTTAATGCATGGGGTAGTTCTCCATCTCACCTAATTATATACTACGATGCAGAGAGCCGTCCAAAACGCCGCTGCCGCTGGCGGTAACTCTCCAATGCGGCGCGTAAATCTTCTCGCCCAAAATCGGGCCAGAGGGTCGGCGTCGCATAGTACTCACTGTAAGCCGATTGCCAGAGCAGGAAGTTACTGACACGCATCTCCCCAGCCGTGCGAATAACCATCTCTGGGTCCGGCAGGTCACGGGTATACAGATAGGAACTAATCAATTCTTCGGTGATGGCATCTGGGTCACGGCCGTCGGCGATGATCTGGCGAACAGCATCCACCAGTTCAGCTCGCCCACCATAATTGAAACAGACGTTAAGGCCGATGCGGGTATTATTGCGCGTAAGTTCTACCGAGTCCCGCACAGCTTGCTGAATATCAGGAGAAAGGTCTTGCAAACGACCTAGATGGCGCAGGCGCACCCCATCGCGGTGCAGTTTCTCTAAATCCGAGCGGATCGTCTCCCAGAAGAGGCGCATCAGCCCTTCTACCTCAGCGAGTGGCCGGCCCCAGTTTTCGGTTGAAAAAGCGTATACGCTGAGCATCTCGATATTTTCATCGGAAGCACACTCAACCACACGCCGGAGTGCATTCACACCTGCCTTATGTCCTGCGAGACGTGGCAGGCGGCGTTTGGTTGCCCAGCGACCATTACCATCCATAATGATAGCAAGGTGGCGGACAGTATATGGCTTTTGCCCGGATGCTGACTGATTCACTGCATCTGGTTGTGACTGCGTAGTCTCTTTCCCTTTTGAGGAGAGAAAGAGATTTTGTATTTTGGTCAAGGTTAGACCTCCAAAATCTCCAGTTCCTTAGTTTTCCCAACCTTCTCCATTTCGTCAATGAAGCGGTCGGTGAGCTTCTGTAGACGATCTGTGCTACGTTTCAGCTCATCCTCGGAAATTTCCTTCTTTTTCTCACGATCGCGCAACTTGTCTTGCGCGTCACGACGAATATTGCGAATGGCAACTTTATGCTCATCCAATTTCTTGTGGAGGGTTTTGACCATTTCACGACGACGCTCCTCGTTGAGCGGGGGAATAGCAAGGCGAATTACCTGACCATCGTTGTTCGGATTGATACCCAGGTCGGATCTCTGAATGGCTTTTTCTATCTCAACCAGAAGTTTGCGATCCCACGGTTGAATTACCAACAAACGCGCTTCAGGAACAGAAATTGTAGAAAGCTGATTGATAGGCGTTGGTGCGCCATAGTAATCGACCGTAATACGTTCCACGAGCGCCGAGTTGGCACGGCCAGTGCGAATTGACGATAAGTCCTGTTTCAGTACCTCGACCGCCTTTTGCATACGTCGTTCAGCATCTCCGAAAATGTCGTCTACCATAGCAATGCTCCCTTTGTAGGGGCCGAAGTATTTATCGCGCCCCCTGCGTTGTCGATTATGCTACACGGGCGAAACAAATAGGACCTCTACTTCGTTGATGTCATGAACCAGCGTTCCGCGCTTCTTGCCCCGAATAATGGCTTCGAGAGCACCAGGCTCATTCAGGTTGAAAACCACAATCGGCAGGTGGTTATCCTTACAGAGCGAAATTGCGGTACTGTCCATAACCTTCAGTCCCATATTGAGCGCCCGCATATAGCTCAATTCTTCAAACTTGTGGGCATTGGGATTACGCATGGGATCATCGTCATAGACACCATCCACTTTGGTTGCCTTTAGCAAAACTTGAGCGTTGAGTTCAACAGCACGGAGAGCTGCCGCAGTATCGGTTGTAAAAAACGGGTTTCCGCTCCCCGCCGCAAGTATCACCACGCGCCCCTTTTCTAGGTGACGCACGGCCCTACGGCGAATAAACGGTTCGGCCACGGGCGGCATCTCGATAGCGGTCTGCACACGTGTGACCATACCCAATTTCTCCATGGCATCTTGCATTGCCAGCGAATTCATGACTGTCGCCAGCATACCCATATAATCGGCTGTGGCACGATCCATACCTGTTGCAGCGGCATCCGCGCCGCGCCAGATATTCCCGCCGCCGATCACCATAGCTATCTGTACGCCAAGTGCATGTACGCGCTGAACCTCGCCCGCAATCCGCTGCACTGTCTCCGCATCGATGCCATAGCCTTTGCTTGGACAAAGCGCCTCGCCACTCAATTTAAGCAATATACGCTGATAAGCCAGGGATGAAGCCGCTTGAGACATGATTTGTGGTACTCCCATGCACGAAAGATGATGCTAGGGCATCCATCCCAGATGGTTGCCCATTGCACTTCCTACTCGCCCAATGCAAAGCGACTGAAGCGTCGCAATACAATATTCTCACCGGTTTCGGCAATCACCTTTTTCACAAGGTCGCCCACGATAATCGTCTCATCCTTGACCCAGGGCTGCATCATCAATATTTGCTCGCCCAATACTTTCTTGAGCTTGTTGTTAACGACCTCCTCACGCTTCTCCTCTGGAACACGCTGCATGGTTGGATCTTCCAGAATCGCGTAACGAGCCTGCTCAACAGTCTCGAGTGGTACGTCTTCGAAGTTGATGTATTTGGGCGCAACACCCGCGATTTGTAGGGCCAGATCATTAGCCAATTGGCGGAAACTTTGGCTTCGAGCAACGAAGTCGGTGCTGCAATTGAGTTCCAGCAACACTCCCAGACGATGATCGTGATGAACATAGGAGAAGATACCTCCTTGTTTGGTTTCACGGCCAGCCGCCATCATTTTCTCAGCCTTGTGACCAATCCTGGCTTCAAGCCATTTGACGGCTTCGTCCCAGCTTTTCGACTCGGCTAAAGCCCTCTTACAATCGGCAAATGTTGCCCCTGTCTCCTCACGCAACCTCTTGACGTCCGCGGCAGTGTAGTCCATAACCGTTTACTCCTCAATCTCACTGTGTATGATACTCAGGTTCCTGATGAAAGTACAATCGCTTCTGTCCATCTTTTTGGGTCCTGAGTGCTTGACAAAAATGATATAGTATTTTCTCGCTTTATAATACAATATGAAGCGGGAGATGGAACGCGGTCCTATCTCCCGCCTCTTAGTTGTGATATATCTTAGCCCAGTCGCGTCCTGGGGACGCTACAGGCAATAGACAATTGATCTTAAGACAGAGCGGGGTGGCCTTGCAGAGGAGAGCCACCGTCCCTACTTTGCCTCTTCCGCAACGAGTTCAGGTTCAGCAGGTGTTTGTGTTTCTGGGGTTTCTTCCACCATTACTTCTGCTGGAGCTGGAACAGAGACAGAAACGTTCTCTGCTTGGCTGGCAGCCGGGGCCGGAGCAGACTCACCTGACGCGCCAGCTTCAACTTCTTGCGGCTCACTATCTTTCTGCTGAGCTTCCAGTTCGCGACGACCCTCAATGACAGCATCGGCAATTTTGGAACTGAGCAGGCGAACAGCTCGAATGGCGTCGTCGTTAGCAGGAATAGGATAATCCATCTCATCAGGATCGCTGTTTGTATCAGCAAGTGCGATGATAGGAATTTCCAGGCGGCGTGCCTCCAGGACGGCAGTGCGTTCCTTGCGTGTATCAATGATGAACAGCGCATTAGGCAGGCGTCGCATATCCTTAATACCCCCCAGGGTGCGTTCAAGACGTGTGATGTCATCTTGCAAATGCTGCGCTTCTTTTTTAGGCAGGCGCTCGAATTCACCCCGGTCGCGACGAGCTTCCAGGTCGCGCAGGTAACGAATACGCGATTGAATGGTCTGGAAGTTGGTCAGCATGCCACCCAGCCAGCGCTGGTTGACGAAGTACATGCCACAACGTTGAGCTTCTTCAGCTACGGCTTCCTGTGCCTGCTTTTTGGTACCCACAAACAACAAAGTCCCACCTTGTGCGGCAAGTTGTTCTACGAACTTATACGCCTCATTCAGGCGGGTCACCGTTTGCTGCAAGTCAATGATATGGATGCCGTTGCGATCCATAAAGATGAACGGGGCCATCTTGGGGTTCCAGCGACGGGTCTGGTGCCCAAAGTGCACACCTGCTTCGAGAAGCTGTTTCATTGAGATAATATTTGCCAAAAATGGATCCTCCCTTTTCGATCCTCCGCTCTTTTCCTATCAACGCAAGGGTTCCCATACCAGGCCATTGGTGGGAGCAATCTTCACATAACCCCTATCTACTTAACTTATCGTCAACTAGTTAGATCGAGGTACACCAGGGCTTTCGTTGATCAAAGAGCGTGTGTATTTTATAAATGTTTGTTCAGAGTGCGAGACTTGTTCCCCGCTAGCATGAGAGTATACCACAGAGCAGGAGAAGACGCAAGAAGCGTGGAGCACTAACGGGGAACAGGTTGAGGATGCATTTGCTGAGATGTGCTATAATTTCTCAAGATTGTTTTGCTAAGTTATACTCTAGCCAGGAAGAAATCTTAGTTCAATCATGACCTCCGGCAATCTAAAGAGTGCAGATTATCCTCTGCTATGCTCTTATCGTCATTATCCAGCAGTAATTAAGCAGGTGAAAGCGCTTCTTTCGATCGCATCACTTTGCTTTCTGATACTTTTTTTTGCCAGTTGCGGCCAGCCGTCTGATGGGCAATCAAGCCATGCCAGCGGCCCGAAGAGGGTGGGCCGAACATCGAATGCTCAGATCACCTATGTCGCAATTGGAGCTTCCGAAACCTTTGGAATTGGTACCGCGCACCCTTATACACAGAACTGGCCTTTCGACCTGGCGGCGTTGCTTGGTCCCAATGTTCACCTGATTAATCTGGGCATCCCTGGAATTCGTGTACAGGATGCGCTCAGAATAGAGCTTCCCGTAGCGCTCGACTCGCATCCTGATCTCGTTACCATCTGGCTCGGTGTGAATGATCTTGCGACTAATGTTCCAATTAACAGCTATTCCCACGACCTGAACCTGATGTTGAGCCGCCTACAGGCCAATATGCCTCATGCACGTATCCTTATCATCAACTTACCGGACCTGACGCTTTTGCCCTATTTCCGTTCGTTTGACCTGCTTGTTTTGCATAAACGTATCCAGGCGTATAACAAAGCAATGGCCGGCATTGCGCAACAACATCATGTCATTCTAGTTGACCTCTCGCAGCAAAGCTACAACTTGAGAAATCATCCCGAATACATCAGCGGTGATGGCCTGCACCCAACGGACCTCGGCTATGAGCAGCTAGCAGAGCTATTCTACAAAATCTTACAAAACGCTCAGGGATAAGCTAAAAATACATGACACAACTATTCGGCATTCAACTTGATACACTCACACCTATTCTACTGGTGATAACCCTGATCATCGTCGGTGGAATAGGGTTGCTAGCGATCAGTAATGCAATCTTCTTCAAGATTGGTGTGCGTAACATTCCTCGCAGGCGCACACAAATGCTGTTGATCGTCTTCGCCCTCATGCTCTCAACAACTTTACTCTCAAGCGTGCTGGTTACAGGGGATGTGATTACCGCTGCTGTGCAGACTGTTGCAGTCTCTAATCTAGGCAAAGTGGATGAGTTAATTCAAGGGGGCTCTGGTGCGCTTGGTTTCTTCGATGATAGGGTCTACTATCATCTGCGCACTGTTATGCGTTACGACCCCCATATCGCCGCAATGGGGGCCGCATTGATCGAACCAAATCTATTACTAGCCGATGTAACTTCTCGTCAAGTGCGCTCAAAAGTCACAGCCCTCGGCGTCATCCCTGGTAGCGAGCAGGGTTTTGGAGGAATGCAGGATGATAGCGGAAAAGGGCAACACCATATTGCTGATCTTCAACCGAACGAGGTATATCTCAATCACACCGTAGCAATACTCCTGAATGCTCATGCTGGAGATACGCTCTACCTGTATTCTAACCGCTGGCCTGGGAAACGCTATACCATGCATGTACGCGCCATCATCGCCGATGGAGGGCTTGTTGGTGAGAAGCCATATCTTTTAAGCAATGTCAAAACCTTTCGTGACATCGAACATCGCTTCGACGATCTCACACAGATTTTCGTCTCTATTCAGGGAGAAGATGCGAATGGAGTTGACGTATCTGAAGAGGTGGAGCATTCGCTGAGACCACAGCTTCCCTCCAATCTACACATGATCGAAGTGAAAGAACAGGGCGCTCATGCCGCAGCGCTGGCGGATGATATCTTTTCTCGCATCTTTGGCCTCTTCGCGCTTTTCGCTTTAGCGATAGGACTACTCTTAATTTTCCTCATATTTGTGTTACTGGCAGCGGAACGCCGTGCCGAAATGGGTATGGCACGGGCCATTGGCGTACTGCGCCATCACCTGGTGCTGATGTACCTCTTCGAGGGTACCGTCTATGACCTGATCTCATCATTTATCGGCCTGCTGATTGGCTTAGGCACGGGTACGCTACTTTTTCTCATCCTGGGTCCTATTCTGGATCGTTTTAACTTTCCGCTCAAACTCGTTATTGAGCCACGCAGCCTGGTTATTGCCTACTGCCTGGGGGTGATCTTCACCTTCTGTTCTGTAGGGGTTTCTGCGTGGGTGATTAGCCGTATGACGGTGGTGGACGCTCTGCGCAATCTTCCAGAAACGGAGCGGCCAACAGCATCGCTTGCTGAGATTTTCGCGCGCTTGTCCAAATTGATGAGTCCCTACAAACGTGCACGGCTGCGGCATATTTTATTGGAACAACTTCCCGATACTTTTATAGGATTGATTCGCACCCTGGCCCGGCTAGGCATTATACCTTTGCTGGCCGGCTACTGGCTGATGCAATTGGGGTTAATGAGTGCGCAGATTGTGCCTTTCTCACTTGGCCTTTCATTACTGGTGATTGGCGCAGGGTTGTTGCTAAAGGCTGGCGTAGAGTGGATTCTCTTCCAGTTTGGTATGAGCAAATGGAAGAGATTGGTGCAAAGGATATTCGCGGTCGTTGTTGGACTTACCATACTTGCCTACTGGGCACTGCCCTTTGATGTGCTGTCAAAACTGGGTCTGCCTCGTTTTCAAGGAGGCGTAGAGGTCTTCTTTGTCGCGGGTATGATGATGGTGCTTGGGGCAGTATGGGCGTTGATTGCTAACGCGGAGCTACTTATAAACCCACTCCTGGCATTCTGTTCATGGTTGCCTGGATTGCAATTCATGACAAGGCTAGCCTCGGCGTATCCATTGCATCATCGTTTCCGAACAGGGTTAAGTGTTGTGATGTTCAGCCTGGTCGTTTTTGCGATGACGGTTATGGCGGTGATCACGAACGCCATGCAGGATAACTATACCAATATCAATTTCCAGACGGGTGGCTACGATATTCAGGCGGTAGCGTATTTCAAGCCCATAGCTAATATACGCTCGGCGCTGATCAGTCATGGTATCGATCCCAACGCATTCTCAGCAATCGGTACCCAGACTTCGACAGCAGTGGGTGTTATTCAGCCGAACGCGAACGACCCGGCATGGCATCTTTATCCCGCGCAAGTGGTGAGCGGCGGTTTTTTGCAGGGCTATGGCTTGCACCTGACGGCGCGGGCACAGGGCTTCAACAACGACAACGCCGTATGGCAGGCCCTGCAATCGCATCCCAACTATGCGCTAATCGACGACACGGCATTGCCTTACCGTTTTTATAGCCCAACCAATTCACCGGTGTATGACCCCAACGCGCCATCAGCCGCTGATGCTGGTGCGCCAGTCTCCCCGCCTGGCTTTGATCCGTACTTTACCTTCTCTATGAGTGGTGTCTACCAGGGTGAAACGAAATTCACACCTACAACAGTCTGGGTTGCGGGCTTTCAGGGACTTTCCGCGACGAAGTTGACCATCATCGGCGTGGTGGATAACAGTGATAGCGCACATTTTGGGCTGTACATCTCCAGCAAGGCTTCTAGCACTATCCAAACAGATCCATCTACACCTGAAGCAGAGACGTACTATTTTAAAGTGGCTCCCGGTCAAGATAAACGTGCACTGTCTCTGGCGCTGGGATCAGCGTTTCTGGATAATGGATTAGAAACGACGGTATTGGAGGACGCTATCTGGACGCTGCGCGGGCCGCGTATTCTACTCAGTAATGTGCTGTTGGGGGTGGTTGGTTTGACGCTCTTACTAGGGGTAGCAGCACTTGCCATTACAGGTACTCGTGCAGTCGTTGAACGTCGCCAGCAGATCGGTATGCTGCGTGCGCTTGGATGCCGTCGTCAGCTGCTACAGGGGGCTTTTCTCGCCGAATCGTTCTTCGTGGGGTGTGTTGGAAGCCTGCTTGGCGTAATTCTCGGCTTGATTCTCGCGCGTAACATCTTTGCCGTGAACTTCTTCGAGCAATTCCACACGGGCCTGATATTTGCTATTCCGTGGGAAGAACTAGGCTTGATTGTGGGTATTGCGCTGCTGGCTTCGCTTCTGGCGGCGCTGCTTCCTGCATGGCAGGCGGGAAGAGTTACGCCAACGGAGGCGTTGAGATCGTAGGAGAGGGTTACAACAAAACTTGACATTGACCAAGGCTATTTTATAAACCAGGACTATCAGGATGCAAGAACAAGAAACACAAATGATTATAGAGGCACAAAAGGTGCAGAAAATCTATCGCAGCGGACAATTGCGTGTAGAGGCTCTGCGCAGCATCGACATGACAGTGGTTAAGGGCGAGATGGTTGCTATCATGGGGCCCAGTGGCTGCGGCAAAACAACGCTGCTCAACTGTCTCGCTGGTCTAGATACAATCGACGAGGGCGATATTTTCATTCAGGGTGACAATCTGCGTGATCTGAGCGACAATGAGCGCACAGCCTATCGCGCCCGGCATATGGGCTTTATCTTCCAGGATTTTAATCTCTTACCCATGCTCAATGCAGTAGAGAACGTGGAACTGCCTATGCTAATCTCTAAAGTCCCCAGTAGGAAAGCCCGCAACCGAGCGATGGAGATGCTAGATCGTGTGGGCCTTGCTGACCGCGCACGTCATCGCCCGGCTGAACTTTCAGGGGGACAACGCCAGCGTGTAACCATCGCTCGCGCGCTGACGAACAATCCTGCTATTATCTGGGCAGATGAACCAACGGGCAACCTTGATAGCGAATCGGCAAATGATGTGATGGATTTGCTCTGTCGCTTCAATCGTGAATATGGGCAGACATTGGTACTTGTGACGCATGCCTTAGAGGTGGGGCAACGCGCAAATCGCATTATACGCATGCAGGATGGGAATATTGTTACTCCGATTATGCGTTAATGCGGTTAATGCGCCAGTTCAAACCCTTTACTTTCGGCTTTCACCAGTTCCCGCACCACTTCTTTGATGTGTGAGGATGTCAAGCCATACAATTCTTTGAGAATTGAAGGCGCTCCATGCTCAACCAGCCTGTCGGGGAATCCGATGAGTCGTACATCCACATTATACAGGAGGCTACGTGTTTCTAAAAGTTCAAGTACCGCGCTGCCGAAGCCGCCGGCAATCATGTGATCTTCGACTGTCACAACGCGGCGCGTTTCGGTTGCCAATCGCACGATCAACTCTTCGTCGAGCGGCTTAGCCCAGCGGGCATTGACTACGGCGGCATGTATGCCATCTTCGGCCAACTCTTTCGCTGCCTGTTCCGCCTGAGCAACAGCGGTTCCGTAGGCAAGGATGACACAGTCCTGCTGCTCTGCCTCCTCAAGTGTGGCTGGGCTAAGGAGTTCCGCTTTGCCAATCTCTAACTTGCGCAGTTCGACATCCAGGGGAACACCAACGGCTTTCCCACGCGCGTAGCGTAAAGCTACAGGGCCATCCATATAGATAGCAGTATGGAGCATGTGGCGCAGTTCATTCTCGTCTTTGGGAGCCATGAGCTTCATATTCGGGATAGTTCGCATAAAGGCGATGTCAAAGATACCATGCTGCGTAGGTCCATCTTCGCCTACCACTCCGGCCCGGTCCATTGCAAACACGACGTGCAAATCCTGCATACAGACGTCGTGAATAACCTGGTCATAGGCTCGCTGCAAGAATGTCGAATAGATAGCAACCACGGGGCGCATACCGGCAACGGCAAGCCCGGCAGCAAATGTAACGGCATGCTGTTCCGCGATTCCCACATCGAAGTAGCGTTCGGGGAAGCGCTGGTGCATCTTCTTCAAGCCGGTACCCTCGGCCATTGCTGCTGTAATCCCGACGATGGATTTATCCTTCTCCGCCAGTTCCACCAATGTATCGGCAAAGACTTCTGTATAGGTCGGCGGATCGCTGACGTTTTTCTTGATGATGCCCGTAGCATAATCAAAGGCACCTGGACCATGCCACTTCGTTGAATCGTTCTCAGCGAACTCCCAACCCTTGCCTTTTTTCGTCACCACCTGTACCATTACCGGGCCTTCAATGTGCTTGATATTCTCAAAGACATCCAGCAGCAGTGGTAAGTTGTGTCCATCAAATGGCCCGAAGAACTTGATGCCTAACTCTTCGAAGATCACCCCGCTTTTACTATGCATCACAAAATTCTTGAAGCTCATCTCTGCACGGCCAGCAGCTTCACGAGCTTTATCACCCACCACGGGTAGTTTATTTATCGAACCCTTGGCCATTTCGCGTAGGCGGCGATAGCTGGGTGAGGTCTCCATCCTGCGTACCTTGCTTAAGTAGTGATGAATGGCACCAACATTATCAGAAATTGATTTTTCGTTGTCATTCAGCACAATAATCAGGTTCTTCTTTAAGCTACCTGCGTTGTTGATTGCTTCCAGCGCCATACCACCGGTCAAAGCCCCGTCTCCAATCACAGCAATTACTTTGTAGTTCTGACCCTGCAAGTCACGAGCTGCCGCCAAACCAAGCGCTGCTGATATCGAGGTGCTGGCATGGCTTGCCCCAAAAACGTCATAGAGGCTTTCCTCGCGCCTGAGATACCCTGAAAGGCCACCAAATTGACGAATAGTATGAAAACGTTCACGCCGTCCTGTCAACAATTTATGTACATACGCCTGGTGTCCAATATCCCAGACCAACAAGTCCTCCGGCGTATTGAAGACGCAGTGTAGAGCCATCGTTAACTCAACCACACCGAGGTTAGGCGCCAGGTGACCACCTTTGACCGAAACTTTCTCGATGATCTCTTGTCGAATCTCTTCGGCCAACTGCTTCATTTGTGCAGGCTTCAAGGCGCGTAACTGTTCTGGACTATCAATGCTGTCGAGAATTCTCGTCAATTATATCCTCCAATTGTAGATGTACCCCTGTTGGGGTACAATGGGCAACCAAGAAGGTTGCTGCTAGATTTTTATAATGATCAGAAAGGCCATGGATCGACTTCAAGAATCTGCCCCAGAATGCGAAGCAGTGGACGCTACTATGCGATATGCTGGCGCATTTCTATAACCATGACGTTTCCGTGAGGCCAAGAGGGTCTATGGAATCATTCACATCGTATTATAAAGTCGAAAGCTTGCCACTGCAAATACTTTAATCAGAAAAATCATGCACTTGAGGTCTTGACAATATCTCATCCCCCTGTGCAGGCGGCTTTAGCATATTTACAAGGCATCTTGACATGTTTTCACTTTCTTCATATTATGACAGGTGAAGTACCACTATCAATGCAGTGGTATGGCTAGAGATTTTTGCAGGGATATTCTTCGCGTAGCCTGGAGCAGGAGATGCTGCAGACCCCGGCTAGCGCTTCGGGCAACACGTGTGATCTTCCTTGCAGAAGAAGGTGGAGAATGTCAAGGAAAGACAGCGAAAAAGAAGCAGAACGACCGCATTATTATTCCCAGTTCTGGTTGGACGTGGCTGCAGGGCGCAGGGTAATCGGAGCACCCAAACCCGATGAAGAGGCAGATGAAGCAGAAGCCGAGACACCAGTACCAGAACCTACACCTCTACGAAGAGCCGGGCGCGCCAGTGCGGCTCCTGCCATGGATGGATACAAGGAAACGCGCGCACAAACCGTGGCCGAGCCAGAGCCTGCCCCTGTCGAGTTCACTGAGCCTGAGTTCACTGAACCTGAGGAGGAGGAATTCGAACTTGCAAACGACGTAGACGACATGGAACTCCCAAACATTGTAGTGGATGACACGTTAGATGATACCTCTCTTTCCGATCTGGATTACCTCCCTGAACCTGAAGAAGAAGAGGAGGAAGAACCGGAATTGGAGGATGAGGAAGAATTCTTCGACGAGGATGAGGAAGAAGAAGACGAGGATAGTTGGAGCGCTCGTGGACGCAAAAAGCCGAAGCCTGGTAGGCCGGTGAAACAGCCGAAGCCACCACAGAAGAAACCAAGGCGTGAGCCCCGTCGCGGATTTTAAGTACACTGGTGCAAACAAATACAAGTGGAAGAAGGCCGACGGCTAGCTATCCATCAGCCTCTTCTACTTGTTCTTTGCATCCCACTCTTAGGGATAAATGCCGCGAACCTGTGTCGCTTCAGCAACCCGTGAGATGGCTAGCATATTGGCAGCTAAACGAAAATCAGAGGAATACTGGTCCGCTTTATTCGCAACGGCTTCAAAAGCCTTATTCATAATTACTTCGAGCTTCTGGGTTATCTCTTCAACGCCCCAGAAGAAGCTCTGTAAGTCCTGTACCCATTCAAAGTAGCTGACAGTTACGCCGCCGGCATTTGCCAGGATATCAGGAACGATGAGCGTTCCCTTCTTGAAGAGAATTCGATCTGCTGCAGGAGTCGTTGGGCCATTAGCAGCCTCTGAAACAATACGAGCCTGCACGCGATCAGCATTCGCCGCAGTAATCACACCCTCCGTAGCAGCAGGGACCAGGATGTCGCAGGGAACTTCCAGCACATCCTGCACGCCAATGTGCTGTGCACGAGGATAATTGATAACACTTCCTCGCTCCTGCTTAAATCTGAGCACAGCAGCGGGATCAAGCCCAGACTCATTATAAATACCGCCGCTTGTATCACTCACTGCGACGATTTTACATCCTTCGTTATGGAAAAGGCGCGCGGCAACTCCGCCAGCATTGCCGTAGCCCTGGATACTCACACGAGCGCCCTTTAAAGGCATAGCAATATGCTTCGCAGCCTGCCTAGTAACGAACAAGACACCAGTTGCGGTCGCATCATTGCGGCCTTCGCTACCGCCAATAGAGAGCGGCTTGCCCGTTACCACAGCGGGGATAGAGTAACCTTCATGCATGGAATAGGTGTCCATTATCCATGCCATCACCTGGGAGTTCGTGTTGACATCGGGTGCTGGAATGTCACTGTGCGGCCCGATAACGATAGAGATCTCAGTCGTAAAGCGGCGAGTGAGGCGTTCCAATTCGCCAGGGCTCATTTGCTTAGGGTCGCAAATGACGCCACCTTTCGCACCACCAAATGGTATACCAACAACTGCACACTTCCAGGTCATCCACATAGCAAGGGCTTTGACTTCGTCGAGTGTGACTTCGGGGCCGTAGCGAATACCACCCTTGGCCGGGCCACGGTTGACATTATGTTGAACACGATAACCAGTAAAGGTCTTAATCTGACCACTATCGAGTCGAACAGGAAAATTTACGGTAAGTTCACGCTTGGGTTGTCGCAGAATCTCTCGCATATCCTCAGTGAGGTTAAGTTTATCGGCAGCCGCCTCAAATTGTTCAACTGCCATAAGATAGGGATTCAATGCGGCAGATCTCACATCGTCGTGCATATCTGCATTTCTCCTTTGCAAGCAAACGAGATACCATCTACGCTGATGGCGTCTCGTGCAGTTTTGTTATGAGTATTGAACGTACACTATCGGCCTTTGCCTGGCCACGCGTTTGTTTCATCACCTGACCTATCAAGTACTGCAAGGCATTTGTCTTGCCAGCACGATAGTCACTCACTACCTTGGGATTATTGGCTATCACCTCCTCTATAATCCGCTCCAAAGCAACTTGATCGCTAATGGGTGGCTGAATCCCCTTTTCCTTGACAATTGTTTCTGGCATTTTACCAGAAGCAAAAGCCTCTTCTAGTACTTCCTTGGATTGCTTGCCTGTAATGCGACCCTTATCGAGCAGATCAAGCAAGTTGGCCGAGGCTTCTGGTGATAGGGGATTCTCCTCCAAGGAAAAGGAATTAGCTTTAAGTAAACGTACTACCTCATTGAGCACCAGGTTAGCAGCAGCTTTAGCGCGTGCCTTGCGGTCGCTCGTTGGAGAGGCTGCTACAACGCGCTCAAAGTAGTCACCGAGCGCTTTCTCTTCGGTCAAGACATTCGCATCTTGCGCTGAAAGTCCATACTCGTCCATATAACGAGCACGGCGAGCATCGGGCAATTCTGGTAGCTGTGCCCGCAACTCTTCAACCCAAACGCGACTGATAATCAGCGGCGGAAGATCAGGCTCAGGGAAGTAGCGGTAGTCGTGCGCATACTCTTTGCTGCGTTGTCCTACTGTAATGCCCTTTGTCTCGACCCAGCCGCGTGTTTCCTGGTGAATAGGTTGCCCGGTTTGTAGCAACTCGATTTGACGTTGTGCCTCATATGAGAGTGCTCTTTCCACAGAACGGAAGCTATTCATATTCTTGATCTCGGTTTTCACACCCAGTTCCTGTTGCCCTCTTGGACGCACCGAGATATTGGCATCGCAGCGAAGGCTCCCTTCTTCCATACGTCCAGAGGATACACCAAGGTATACAAGGATCTCACGCATTTTTTGCATATAGAGACGGGCTTCTAGAGGCGAGCGTATATCTGGCTCGCTGACAATCTCCATCAGTGGAGTGCCAGAGCGATTGATGTCCACCAGGCTATAGCCTTCGCGGTGCAACAGGCGCGCTGTATCTTCTTCGAGATGGACACGCGTGATGCCGATGCGCTTTGTCTGACCCTCGTGCTCGATCATGAGATACCCATTTCTACTCAAAGGGATATCGTATTGCGAGATTTGGTAGCCTTTCATCAGATCAGGATACGGGTAGTTCTTGCGATCGAACTTCGAGTATTCTGGAATGGTACAGTTGAGGGCCAGGGCCGTCATGATAGTGTAAGCAACAGCCCGCTCATTGATCACAGGCAGCACACCCGGCATACCCATGCAGACAGGACACACGTGAGTATTTGGCGCTGCATTGGCATAATCAGTACTACAGGTGCAGAACATTTTGCTTTTCGTTAGAAGTTGTGCGTGTACTTCGAGGCCAATAACTATCTCAAAGCCAGTGGTAATCTCGGTATCTATAGCCATTTTCTTTACCTGACCTTTTGTATCAATTTACATTTATCTGAAGTTTGGTTTTTGTCATTTTAGCCTTACCGTTAGTCTAGCCCTTTCCAGGCCTTTCGTCAATGTCTAACATCCGTTAACTCAGGGCTTTTATCATATCCAAATTCGTCAATGTCTAACATCCGTTAACTCAGGGCTTTTATCATATCCAAATCACACACCGTCGCTCGCCCATCCTCAGGCTTTCAGGGGCAGGCTATTTTGTATGGTCATGGCCAGTCGCGTAGGGGCGGGGGCGGTGTGGAGTGGGGTGGGGATGCTTGCATCGCCCTCGGTGGGAGAACGCTTCCCCCGATTTGGGCGATGCAAGCATCGCCTAAACGAAGTTCAGAGTTCCATGCGATAGTGTGTAGGATTGATGGGATCAAAATCCACTGTTACACTCTCCCCAATGTGCTTATGTGGACGGAATTTGAGATGGGAGCTACGGAAGGTGATGATCTGCCCGGTCTGCGTATCGAGCCATTGCGATGGTGGCAACAACGTGTTTGCTGAGTCTGCTGGTTTTTCGCCTCCTGAAGAGCGTGGCGAGACCGATGATAAAAATGATGAGAATGAGAACGAATGCGACAACAAGGATAATTATCTGTCTGTCCATGTTCTCTTCTTCCCCTTGTTTTGGCTTATTTGTGAGATTTGACAGCTTACCCAAGTGTATACTAACTCCGCTTTAAAGACCATTAAAAGGACATAAAAAAGCTTGAAGCTTAACCCTTAAAACCGAACAGTTTCTCCTATACAGCCGGCCATAATAGGAGTAAAGTACTAGTCCACACAAGTCTATTCCGTAAGGGAGCGACCAGCAAAAAGCAATGTACTGCCGTTTAATTGAATGTGTGAGCACTAGAGCAGCCTCATTGCTCATTTGACATTTAGGTAAAATACTGTATACTGTTCCGTATTAAGGATCAAATGAGAGTAAAGGCGACCTTTGTGGTCGCCTTACGATTTGTCTTTCAGGATCAAACAGTGCGTTCAGGAAGTGGCACGAGCGAGCGGGCAGGAGAACAACCTTATATGTCCCTAATCAATATGGCCAAACGAGAAATCAACTGTAAGATAGTCTATTATGGCATTGGGCTGTGCGGTAAAACCACTAACCTGCATTATATACACCAGGCAGTCAACCCAAAGGACGTAGGAGACATGGTCTCGATTGATACTGAGACCGAGCGAACTCTGTATTTCGATCTGCTTCCTCTTGAACTCGGCAAGGTTCACGGCTTCCAAATTCGCTTCCAACTCTACACTGTCCCAGGTCAGGTACTGTACCAGCAGACACGTATCTCTGTCCTCAAAGGCGCTGACTGCGTAATTTTTGTGGCTGATTCCCAGGCCAGCAAACTACAAGAGAACATCGAGAGCTGGAATGAACTCCAGGAGCAGCTCCGCCGCATGAACAAGGATATCACCGATTTTCCCTTAGTTATGCAGTGGAACAAGCGAGACCTGCAAGAGATATTGCCTATCTCCGTGCTTGAACAATACCTCAATCCTTATCATGTACCGAGCTTTGAGTCTGTCGCGGTCACAGGCAAAGGTGTGATTGAGTGCTTGCGTGTAGGTATCAACTCCACGTTACGGCGCCTGGAACGCATTTAGGTGCAAGGCATCGGAGCGGTATTCAATCGAACGGTATATGCAAGGTAAGATTAGATAAATCATTGTAGAGTGATTAAGGAGCGACCACAAGGCTCGCCCAGTTCGTTCAAACAAGCGCTCAAATTGATACTAGAAGGTAGTAACCCAGCCTTTCAGAAAGTTATCATTTCCAACTCTCCTTAGAGCACGCAGGTAACACAGATTGGCTATCTAACGATTGTTCACCTCGTGTTTTATGTGTATAATGATGCAATAGTTGGGCAAGTGCCCCAGGCACAGCCGCCCATACTACACTCCCCTATCAACCAGCGGAGTGAATATTTTTCTATCTTTGGGACTAAACGATAGAAGTGTAGGCAGTACAGCGGCAATTCCGCTCTAGCTGCTTTGCTGCGAGGTATTTGATGGAAACGATAAGAGTGATCATCGTTGATGAGCAGCCCTTGTTTCGCCAGGGCATATGCTCAGCGCTCGAACAAATGGGCGATTGTGTCATCATCGGTAAATCCATTGATGCTACGGAGATTCTCGAATTATCCCGCACAGGGAACCCTGATGTGGCACTCATCGATGCAGGTCTCACTACCGCTGATCCACTAGAGATTGCCAGGCAGATGCGCCATATTGTTCCACAAATGGCAATTATGATTCTCACGCCTTCGGAAGATGAAGAGCGCCTATTTCAGTCGATCAAGGTAGGGGCAGCAGCCTATTACACGCGCAATATCACACCCGAAGAGCTAACGGATGCTGTACGCAGAGTAAGTCACGGCGAATATCTCATCAATGATGATGTGCTCTCGAAGCCGCAACTCGCTAGTCGCGTCCTTAAGTCGTTCCGTGAGCTGGCGGTGGAAGACGAGGATGTCGTTACTAAAGATCTCTACTCCCCGTTGTCAGGCCGTGAAGTAGAAATCCTGGACTACATTGCGAGAGGCAATAGCAATAAAGAGATTGCTAAATCACTAAAGATTAGTGATCAGACGGTGAAAAATCACATTACCTCTATCCTCAAAAAGCTATCGGTGAATGATCGTACCGCCGCTGTTGTACATGCATTACGTCACGGTTGGATTAAGATGCATGACAGTTAACACAAATCCAATCACAGCCAGATAGCCAGGAGTTCCTTACCTGTGTTGGCATCAAGAAAGACATAGAGGTCGTGGTGTGCCTGAGGAAATGGCGTGGCGTCTACTGAAGGATCTGTGGGTGCCAGTGGAATTTGCTGGTACATGATCATCCAGGCTGGAACGTTGTTGAGATCGGGATGAAGAGTTGAGGTGCTAGTCCCTATATAGTTCAGCAGCACATATTGTGCACTGGTCTTTTTGGCATTCATTGCAGCATCCGCTTCAAGTTGGCTAGCGATCACTAGCGCTTGCTGTTGAGTGAGCGCAGGAGACCGGGTGGGATGTCCCAAAGAAACGCCTGCAGCAGCTAACGATGAGACCGGCGCAGTGGGAGGAGCAGTAGGAGCAAGGCCCGGAAGTGGCAGGGAAGACAGGCCTGCAACTCCCACTCCGAAATGATGCAGCAGCAACAGTCCGAGCCAGAGAGAAGCCATGACTATGAGTATGCCACCTACAACTCTACCCCGGTGTACCTGAGAGCCCGAGCGAGTGTTAAGCGATTTTTTCTCTCCCTTTGAGATTCTAGCCTCAGCAGGCCGAGTTTCCCTACGACTTGACATAGCAGTTCTGCCTCCCTGCCTTGGTGCTTCATTGTACGCAGCAAGTATAGAACAAACCTGTAATGAAAGCAATGTCCCGGCGATGGCGGTTCTACCACAATTCGGGGGGCTGCACCGGGCGACCTACAAAGCCATTCCTCTGCCAGGGGCACGTGTTATTCTAACATTGACCTTGTTCTTGCCGCAAGATATACTGAGTAGAGAAGAAAAGAAAGGAACCAAACCCTGTGAAAGTCTTTGGCCGCATGACGGTCTTTCCCATAATGCCTTCCCGCATTAGTCGACTCTACGAACTGGCCTACAATCTGTGGTGGAGTTGGCACCCCGAGGCTCTCGCCCTCTATAGAGAACTTGATCCCGACCTGTGGGAAGAGACAGGACATAACCCTGTTCGTTTTCTCTGTTCAGTCGAGCCGCAGCGCCTTGAGCAAGCCGCCAGTGATACTGCTTACCTGGAACAGTACGAAAGTGTTTTGAATGACTTCGACCACTACATGCATCCCCGCACAGAAACGTGGTTCTCAAAGACCTACCCTGAACTAACAGATCAAACGATAGCGTATTTCTCGGCAGAGTTTGGGTTACACGAATCTCTACCTATTTACTCCGGTGGCCTGGGCATTCTTTCAGGCGATCATTGTAAAGAGGCTAGCGACCTGGGCCTGCCGCTTGTCGGCGTCGGATTCTTGTACCCACAAGGTTATTTCCGGCAGAGTATTACTCGCGAAGGTGTACAAGAAGCGTTTTATGACAAGTTGCATTTTTCACAAGCTCCCGCTATTCCTGCACTTGACCGGGATGGCAACGAGGTAATGATTAGTGTTGATTTGCCGGGGAGACGTATTCATGCCAAGATATGGAAGCTACAAGTGGGTCGCGTTCCCCTGTACCTGATGGACACCGATGTTGCTCCTAATGCACCCAACGACCGGGAGCTTTCAGCGCGTTTATATGGAGGGGATCGCGAGATGCGCATCTCCCAGGAGACCGTACTTGGTATTGGTGGCGTACGTGCCTTGCGAGCCCTGGGCATCTCGCCAGCTGCCTGGCATATCAATGAGGGCCACGCGGCGTTTTTGAACCTGGAACGGTCCCGGGAACTGGTAGCCGCTGGCTTGAGCTTTAATGAGGCTCGTGAAGTGGTTGCCGCGAATTCACTCTTCACAACACATACGCCTGTACCGGCTGGCAACGATACCTTCGCCTATGACCTGGTTGACAAGTATTTTAGTTCCTACTGGGGACAGCTTGGGTTAACACGGGACCAATTCATGGACGTCGCACGCGAAGATCATGGTTGGGGCCCTTCTTATGGCATGACGGTGCTTGCAATGAACCTGACAGGTCAGCACAATGGTGTGAGCGCTTTGCATGGTGCAGTCTCGCGGAAGATGTGGCAGTTCTTATGGCCGGGTTTAGATGCTGACGAGGTGCCGATTGACTCTATCACAAATGGCATACATACTCCTAGCTGGATCTCGCCAGAGATGAACGCTCTTTTCAAACGCTACCTGGGTGAAGATTGGGAAGATCACGTGGATGAGCCCGATTTATGGAATGGGATCACGGAGATTCCAGATGAGGAACTATGGAAAACCCACATGCAGCGCAAAGAGACACTGATCCGTTATACACGCAGTCACTTGCAACGACAGCACCTGCGCCTGGGTGAGGGATCCGTCCAGATTGCCGAGTTCGAGCACATGCTCAATCCCAACGCTTTAACCATTGGTTTTGCACGTCGCTTTGCTACATATAAGCGAGCCACCCTCATCTTCCACGATCCCGAGCGTCTGAGGCGTATCCTGAATAATCCCGAACGACCGGTGCAGATTATCTTTGCCGGTAAAGCCCATCCTGCCGACGGACCTGGTAAAGCTCTAATCGAGCAGGTTTACCGCTTCTCACGCAGCGACGCATTCCGCGGAAAAGTCATTTTCCTGGAAAACTACGATATAGACATGGCTCGCTACCTGGTTTCTGGCACGGATCTCTGGCTGAACAACCCCATTCGCCCGCACGAGGCTAGCGGAACCAGCGGCCAGAAAGCTGCGCTCAATGGGCAGCCGAATTGCAGTATTCTCGATGGTTGGTGGGCCGAGGGCTATAACGGCAAGAACGGCTGGGCGATTGGCGAGGAACGCGAATATCATGACCAGAACGTGCAGGACGAGGCCGATAGTCTCTCCTTGTATTCATTGCTCGAGGAGGAGATTGTTCCAACCTACTACGATTACGGGGACGATGGTATTCCGCATCGTTGGATTGCGTACATGAAGGAGGCTATTCGAACTTGCGCTCCGGCTTTCAGTATGCGTCGCATGGTAAAAGAATACACCAGGCGTTTTTATGTGCCAGAGATTCTGCAGAGCATAAAAATTAAGCAGAACAACTACGCAGAGGCACGTACCCTGGCAATCTGGAAGGACAAATTAAAGCAAGCCTGGCCGCGCGTGGAAGTGTATGTGGACGGGCAGCGTGAAGGACAACTCAGCCTTGGCCAGGGAATTGATATACGAGCGTGGGTACGCTCAGACCAACTCCGACCCGAAGATCTGACTGTCGAACTGGTCTACGGTGAAGCCAGCAATGAGCTCATTGCCATACAGCATGCAGTGCCGATGGAATATTTGAAGCAGGAGCCAGATGGTTCATATCGCTATGAGCTTCACCTACAACCTCTCACGAGTGGCAGCATAGCTTATGGTGTGCGCGTACTGCCCAATCGCCCAGAGTTGGCCGGCAAGCATGATCTGGGGCTGATTCGCTGGGGATGAAGTACTTTTTCCGGCCTAACAAAATGGGTAAGAATCGAACATGAGGCACCTGATGTGAAAATGGCGATCAACACGCAGTGTGTTGACCGCCATCTTATCTGTTGAAGGTTTTATTGCCAAAAAGCCTGCGACTAAACTGTCCACTCACGCGGCTTTGGAAGCATCCGGCTCGAGGCCCTTTGCTCGTTGTACACGATACCGGCGCACCATGTCCCACGAATGCTCCAATTCTACCGCAATGGCCCGGATGCGTTCATGGCCGCCGTCTTCAAGCTCATATCTTTGGGCTTTCTGCAGCAGTTCGTGTCGCTCATTCAATAGCATTCCGATCTGACGCAGTATCTCTTCTTCGTTCATCATCATCTCACCCCCGCAGAGTAGGTTGTTCAACCCACCTTCATGATACTATTATTAAAGATTCAGTTAGTTTTTCCCATTACTATAGAACATTTTTTCTACGTCATTTATTCCCCTAACCATCCTTAGGGCCTACGGATAAATAGACAAACATGCTAAACCTACTACTTAGACGAATGGCAACGCCACAACAATTGGAGGATCAGTTAAACGCGGTGGCCGCAGCGTTATGTCGGGTTGCCCACTCATTTTGCCATTACATATGAACAGCGGTCCCTGGCTCATACCTATCAGCAAACCATTGCCCATCAAAAGATGGGCGTGCCGTTCCGCAGACAACGGTATTGCGACAGCCAGTACGTAGTAGCACCCGTCCGGCTGGGATTTCATCAAATACAAGCCGGGAGCGCGCAAAAGTGTACAAGAAGCTGGACGGCCCTGGGGAATCGGCTTGGGGAAGAGGCCCACAAAAATGAGACCTGCAAAGTTGGAAGGAGCACTGACTCGTCCAAAAAAACATCCTCCGAGTGACGGGACGTGACAAAATGTGTATGAATTGGAATCGTGGAGTGAGTCTAAAGAGGGCATGGCAAAGTCTTCCGCAACCTGGCGTAGCTGACGTGGAGGTAAACCAACAAGCTGAGTGAAGCGTGTAGTAAATGAGCCAAGGCTTGTATAGCCAACCTCAAAACAGATATCTGTTACACTTAGCGATGTCGTCAGGAGGAGACGCTTTGCCGCATCCATGCGCAGCGCAGCAAGAAATTCGCTGGGCGGGACTCCAATCAGGCGGTGAAATACACGACTGAAATGGTAGGGACTGAGGTGCGCGATATCAGCCAGGTCTTCAAGAGAGAGGCTCATGCAATCGCTCTCGCATGGCCAGGATGACTCGCTCGATAGCCATTTGATGCGATAAAGCAGTATTCAAGTGATAGCTATTGGCAGTGGGCAGCTGATCCTTTATTTGCAAAGGGTCACCTCCTGTAGGGTATTTACTTCCTCTGAATTATCTCCATGTGTTATTGAGGACGCGAACCCAGTTCTCGTAGGCGAGTTTACGCAGTGCTACTTCATCATAGCCATGGTCTCGAAGGGCGGTGATTAATTTCGGTAAACCTGTCACATCACCAATTTCTCGTGGTATTCTGGTGCCATCAAAGTCAGAGCCGAGACCAACACAGTCGATACCGAGGTGTTCGACAAGGTAGTTCAGGTGGCGTACCACAATATCGAGCGGAGTATCGGGGTCATTATTCCCATCCTCACGCAGGTCATTAACACCGAAGTTTAGCCCGACTATACCTTCGGACTCCTTGATGGCATCCAGTTGCTTATCTGTTAGATTGCGCGTCGATGGGGTAAGGGCGTACGCATTCGAGTGCGTCGCTACCAATGGTACATCAGACAGTTCAGCGACGTCCCAAAAACCTCGCTCGTTGAGGTGGGAGAGGTCGAGCATAATACCTAATCGATTACAGGCACGAACCAATTCTTTTCCAGCACTGGTTAGTCCTGGGCCTGTGTCGGGAGAATGGGGAAATTTGAAAGGTACAC
>WNEZ01001878.1_pt1 | contig 25710 bp, 28 predicted proteins | sample 5400521 | NCBI WGS metagenome assembly WNEZ01 (sample SAMN13153339, study PRJNA577476) | soil metagenome | isolation source: 120 cm saprolite under Douglas fir tree site 2 hole 1 replicate 1 | place: USA:California | collected 2015-04-18
GTCACGCCGACATCCGCCGACCCGTCGGCGACCCGCCGCGCGGCGTCGAGGTGGCCCGAGGCGGGAGCGCCGGCCAGCTTCGCAGCCCCGCCGTAGGGAGCGAGCGCCCGCTCGAGTGCCCGCTGGGACTCGGCCCCCGCATCGCGCCGGGCGGCCTTCAGCTTGCCCCCGGCGAGCTGCTCCAACTCCGAGGGCAGTCCGATCCGGGAGGCCAGGCCCACCCTCCATCCCGCCAGGGCGAACCGCCGGACCGACCGTGCGTTGCGCCGGAGGTGGCCGGGCCGCCCGTGGACCACGGCGGCGTGGATGCGGCCGGCGTTGAGGGCCTCGATCGCCTCGGCGCTCGAGGCGGGGATGGCGACGAGCCGCTGGGGACCGGACCCGGGCAAGAGGGACGCGGCGAGGCCCAGCGCGGGTTCGCAGCCGGCGACGGCGAAGCCCGATGTGTCGGCGTCATCGAACAACTCGACGCGGCCGTTGCGGAACAGGCCGTCGGCCCTGCCCCATGACGACCCGATTGCCCCGAAGTCGGCGAGCGGATGGTACGAGAGCACCTCACCGACACGTACTGCGACGACCGGGGCGCTGCCGGAGGGCGGCGTTCCAAGGAGGGGCACGTGGTTCTCGACGGCGTCGGGCTCCCCGAAGACGTCCTCAACCGTCGTCCCGAGGACCTCGGCGATCGCCAGGGCCGCCTTGACGCTCGGGACATGGCGGCCGGTCTCCACCGCGCTGATCAGGGGTCGCGAGAGCTGGCTGGCGAGGGCGAGCTCTGTCTGAGTCAATCCAAGCGCTTTCCGGCGTTCGGCGACCGAGTTTCTCATAGTTGGGATTCTAGCAAGGTGCTAGGACGAGGACCGTCGATCGCCAGGACATAGCTCAGCATCCCGTGGTCGCCCCACATCACTTCGCCGCCGGTCCTGCGGAACCCGAGGCCCTCGTAAAGCGCGGTGGCGGCCGCCATGAATGACATGGTGTTCAGGGCGATCCCCGCTGCCCCATCCGCTGTCGCGCGCTGGATGGTGGCCAGGGTCAGCGCCTTCCCGATGCTCTGGCCCCGAACGCCCGGATGGACGGCGAGCGCTCGCAGGTAGGCGTGGTCCCGGGGGCACCGCCACCAGTCTTCGGGGTCGGCAGCCGACCGTGGCGAGTAGTAGGTCACCGTCCCGAGTGGGCGTACCCCCGCCTCGGCGAGGAGCTGCGTGCCCTGGGCGGCCCGCCGGGCGACGTCGGCCAGGTCGTCGCGGTATCCCGCCCAGTCCTCGCCAAGCCGTTGTGCGAACTCCTCGTAGGCGTCGACGGTCAGGCGCCCGAGTTCCTCGTACTCTTCGGGGACCGCCTCCCGCAGCGTGACACGTTCAGCCATTCTCCCGGACCGCCAGGCGGTCGTGGGGCTGCTGCGCCTCCAGCGTCCCGCTGATGCCCCCCTCGACGAAGACGAGCATGTCGCCGACGGCGACGACGTCGTCCCCATCGGAGGGCCGGTCGGCGAATCCGAGCTGGATCTGGTCGCCGTTGCGGTACACGCGGATCTTCACGCCGGGGTTGAACCGGCCTGCGGCGTCGTAGGCCCGCTCCAGCACGGCGACTGCGTCGTCGGTGATCTCGAGCACGTGGAGTCTCCTTCCCTCGTGCCCCCAGTATGCTCACGACGACGTGAAATCAGTCGGCATCACCGGACCTCCTGGCAGTGGCAAGAGCACGCTGTGGCGCGCCGTCACCGGCGGCGAGACCCGGGGGGAGGTCGCAGTCGTCGACGTCTCCGACCCCCGGCTCGACGTCCTCGTCGAGATGGAGAGCTCCCGCAAGCGGGTGCCCATCCAGATCCAGATGGTCGATGTCCACGCCGGCGCCCGCAGCGCCGCGGCGGCGATGGGGGAGCTGCGCAGGATGGACGCGCTGGTGCTCGTAGTCCCGGCCTTCGGCGGCCAGGACGCCGCGGCAGCCCTCAACCAATTCCAGGACGACCTAATCCTCGCCGACCTCGGCCCGTTCGAGAACCGCATCGAGCGTGCCCGCAAGGACCCCGCCTCCCGGCACGAGGTCCCGGCCCTGGAGAAGGCCCTGGCGCATTTGGAGGCCGGCCACCCGCTGCGCTCGGGAACCTGGGAACCAGAGGAGCTGAAGGCCTTCGCCTCCATGGCGGCGATCACCCTCAAGCCGGTGGTGGTGGTCTTCAACGTCGACGAGGAGGGCCTCGCCGCCGACCCTCCCGCCGTGGACCTACCCTCGTTCTCGGCCAGCGCCGCCCTCGAGGCGGAGGTCGGGGGTCTGGGGCCGGGCGAAGCGAAGGAGTTGCTGGGGGCCTACGGCATCGAGGAGCCCGTCCTGGGCAAGGTCATCGACGCCGTCTACCGGCTCCTCGACCTCATCACCTTCTTCACCGCCGGCGACACCGAGTCCCGCGCCTGGGAGGTGCGCCGGGGGGCGACGGCGCCCGAGGCCGCGGGTGTCATCCACTCGGACATCCAGCGAGGGTTCATCCGGGCGGAGATCATCGGCTACGACGCCCTCGTCGCCGCGGGCTCGTGGAACAACGCCAAAGCGAAGGGCGTCCTGCGGCTGGAGGGCAAGGACTACGGGATGGTCGAGGGCGACGTCTGCCATTTCCGCTTCGCCGTCTGACGCCGTCGTCACTCTGAGTGGCCGTCTTTGCCCCGAGGGGGGAAGGCTCGAAAACGAGATTCTGTTTGACCGCGGTATGCGCGGTCAAACAGCCACTCGATCGTCACCCCCTTCGGGAACCCGGACATGTCGGTCATCGCAGGCCCATCCGGCCCTTGGGTCGACCACCGAGGGTGACGGACCTTCTTCGAGGCCCCGGGCCTGAGAACCGGCCGCCGAGGTGGCCGTACGGCCGCTCCTCAATGGTTGCGGCCTATTCTCGTCGCTGAACCTTTAGGCCCAGGCCCTCGCTGAGCTGGTCGATCTTGGCCGCCATGATGAAGTCGTTGGGCGTCAGACCGCCCGCCGCGTGGGTGGTGAGCGTCAGCACGACCCGCCCCCAACCGACGTCGACGTCGGGATGATGGCCCTCGCCCTCGGCGAGGAGCGCCACCCGGGTTGCGAAGCCGAACGCGTCCCGGAAGTTGCCGAAGCCGAAGCGCCGGCGGATCACGTGGTTGCCCTCCCGGCTCCACGCGGCGTCGATGCGCCGGTGCAGGTCGGCCGCTTCCTCCTCGGAGAGGGCCGGGGTGCCGGGACCGCAGGCCTCGCACCTGCGCTGGGCGAGCTCCGGAGCGCCCACGTCAGAGGTACTGCCCGGGCGCCCGTTGATCGGGTGGCGGGGGTCCGGGCCGGCGCATCGGGTGGGGCACCTGCCCGGGGCCCTGCATCTGCTGGCCCATGAGGGTCGCCTGCATGCCGTGGAACAGGCCCTCGAACCAGCCAACGAGCTGGGCCTCGGTCAGGCGCAGCTCGGACTGGGTGGGGGCGTCGCTCGCGAACCCGAGGTGGATGCGGTCCAACTCCGTCTGGAGGTCGGGGGAGATAGCCCCCTTCAGCTCGGTGATGGCCCGGGCGAGGAGGTCGACCGCCAGGCGCCTTGCCTCCGCATCGAGGGACTCCCGTCGGGTCTCGTCGAGCATCTCCCGCAGCATGCCCCCGACCCGCAGGAGCTTGCCGATGTTGTGGACGAGCTCGCTCCCCTCGGGAACCTCGGGGGTACCGGCGCCGGCCGTGGTCAGGGCGCCGGGGTCCTGCATCGATTCGTCCATCACTGCTGAGGTCCCAGAAGAGGAGTCCGGAGGCCTCATACTATGCGACCGTGGGATCCCGCATGGAGGCGCTGTCGAGGTTCGCCGAGCTGGCGGCCCTCCCCGAGGCGGACATCGACCTGGCGGAGGCGGCACTGGTCATCGGGGCAGCCGGCGATCCCGGCGTCCAGCCGTCCCGGTGGCTCGCCGATCTGGACGGGCTCGCAGCCGGGCTCGCCGATCTCGACGCCCTGCGGCACCGCGTCTTCGACGAGCTCGGCTTCCGGGGCGACACCCGTACCTACTACGACCCCGAGAACTCCTTCCTGCACCGGGTGATCGCCCGCCGTGTAGGGATCCCCATCACCTTGTCCCTGCTGGTCATCGAGATCGGCCGCCGGGCCGGCATCCCCCTGGAGGCCGTCGGGATGCCCGGGCACTTCCTCGTCGGGGTGCCGGGGGAGCGTGTCTGGCTCGACGCCTTCGCCGGCGGCCCGCTCCTCGACCTGGCGGGCTGCGAGGCCCGCTTCCGCGAGGCCACGGGCAACGGGGAGGTGGCGTTCGGGCCGCACCTGCTCCCGGTCGTGGGCCCCTACGCCGTACTCAGCCGGATGCTGGCGAACCTGCAGGTCGTCTACGACCTCCGGCATTCGGGGCCGGACCTGGAGTGGGTCGCCAGGATGCGCCTCGTGCTGCCCGACGCCGCAGCGCCCGAGGTCCTGGCGCTGGCATCTGCCCTCGAGTTCCAGGGAAGATTCCTCGACGCCGCCCGGGAACTCGAGAACGGGGCGCCGGGAGATCCATCCACGGCGGACGAGCTGCGGGCAGCCGCCCACCGGCTCCGATCGCGCTTCAACTAGTGCAACTCGTTCGACGAGACTGGAGGTTGCCTTGGACGTGCACTCGGCAAAGGACGTCACCTCGCAGTTCGGTGGAGGCCACTTCACGGGCAGGGTCTGGCTGGACCCGCTGCTCGACGAGCCAGGTGAGACCGGCATGCGCATGTACCGGGTCTTCTTCGAGCCCGGCTCCCGCACGAACTGGCACACGCATCCCGGGGGCCAGTCCCTCTTCGTCCTGGCGGGCACCGCGCGGATGGGGGCCGAGGGCGAACCGGTGGTCGAGGTCGGTCCGGGCGACGTGGTCTACACGCCGCCGAACCAATGGCACTGGCACGGGGCCGGGCCGGACGGCTACATGATCCACATCGCCACCAACCCCGGCGGCAAGACCGAGTGGGGCGACGACCGGGCGGTGACCGACGAGGAGTACGAGCCGCCGCACTGACGGGGCCGCAGACCCCTGAGACCGGGCTATCCGCCCTACGGCCGGTAGGCCACCGTGCCGCCGCTGGGGGACTGGGACGGCGGGCCGTTGCCGTTGCTGCAGACCGAGCCCTTCGCCGGGGGCGTCAGGTCGAGCAGGTAGGTCACGACGACGTTGTCCACGCACCCGCTGCCCTGGCCGAGGGAGGTGTGGCCCTCCCCGACATGGGTGAGGAGCACACCGGAGGACAGCTGCGAGGCGAGGGCCTCCGCCCACTGATACGGCGTGGCGGGATCCGCGGTCGTGCCGATCACCAGGATCGGCGGGGCCCCGGTGGCGTGCACGGGCCCGGGGTGGATGGACGCCGGCACCGGCCAGTAGGCGCAGACGAGGCTCCCCCAGACGATCGCCGCCCCGAAGACGGGAGCCGATTGGGCCGCTTTGGCGGCCTCGGCCTTGTAGGTGTTGACGTCGGTCGGGTAGACGCTGTCCACGCAGTTCACCGCCGAGAGTGCGGACGTCAGGGCGTCGTAGCTGCCGTCCGGGCGCCGGTCGGTCAGGCTGTCGGAGAGGGCCAGCAACCTGGACCCGTTGCCCTGGGCCGCCGCCGCCAGCGCCGTCTGCAGGTCGGGCCAGGTGCTCGGCGTGTAGAGGGCGTCGGCGACGCCGTTGAGGAACAGGGCGAGGGTGAGCTGCCGGTTCCCCACCTGGAGGGGCTGGGCGGCGACTTGGCTCATCAGCGACATGAACGCCCCCTTGGGGTCGCCGCCCGAGTAGAAGGGGCAGCCCACGACGCAGGCGTTGAAGAAGTCGCCGAGTTCCTTGTCGAAGCCCACCGCCTGCGCCACGTCGAACTGCAGCCCCACGAGGCTGGGGTCGACGGCGCCGTCCAGGACGAACGCCCGTACCCGGTTGGGGAAGAGGTCGGCGTACTGGGCGCCAAGGAACGTCCCGTAGGAGTACCCGACGTAGGTCAGCTTGTCCTCGCCGAGGGCGGCCCGGATGTAGTCCATGTCCCGGGCGGCGGTCTGGGTGTCGATGTGGGCGAGGAAGTTCGTCCCGTACTGCTTGGCGCAGCCGGCGGCGAACTGCTGGTCCGCCGCGATCACGGCCTGGATCTCGGCGGGGGTCTGGGGATTGGGGTTGGTGGCGAGAAAGGCGTCGAGGCCCGGACCGTTCTCGCAGGCGAGCGGCGAGCTCCCGCCCATACCTCGGGGGTCGAAGGCCACGATGTCGAAGCGTCGCAGGATCGAGTCCGGCAGCACCTGGGGGATCTGCCGGGCGAAGTCGACGGCGGAGGCACCCGGGCCCCCTGGGTTCACGAGGAGGGACCCGATGCGCTGGCTCTTCGCTCCGGACGCAGGCAGGCGGATGAGCGAGAGGCGGACGGTGGCGCCGCCGGCGGCGTGGGACCAGTCGAGCGGGACGGCGAGCGTGGTGCACTGGAACGCGCCGGGCGAGCAGGAATGCCAGGACAGCGAAGGCGGGGCGGGCGTGGCAGCCGACGACCCCGGTGACGACGGGGCCGTGCTCGGGGTGACGCTCGGGGACGCGCTCGAGGTGGTCGCCGAGGGGGACGCCGTGTCGCTGGCGGTTGCCGTCGGGCCGGACTGGCCGGACGTCCCCGGGGAAGGTGCGGCCACATGCTTGTGGGTGGTGCAGGCCGTGGCGAGCAGGGCGGCCCCCAGCAGCAGGGAGGCGAGGGGGCGCCGGGGGGTTGTGCGCATGTGCCTCCAAGATAGCGCTCATAGACTGGAGACCGCGGCTGTGGACCTGTGCCCTGGCCCTAAGGGAGGTGCGCTATGGCGGTCGTGGTGATCACAGGGTGCAGCAGCGGGTTCGGCCTGGCCACCGCCCTCGCCTTCGCTCGGCGGGGCGACCGCGTCTACGCCACCATGCGGGACCCGGCCAAGGGTGGCGACCTCCTGGCCGGCGCCGGGGCCGAGCAGCTCGAGGTCACGACGATGGACCTGGACGTGACCGACGGAGCCTCGGTCGGCGCTGCGGTGCGGCGGATCCTCGACGCGGAGGGCCGGATCGACGTCCTGGTCAACAACGCCGGCGTCGCCCACATGGGGGCCGTGGAGGTGCTGGGCGTCGACGAGGCACGGTCGGTCTTCGAGACGAACCTCTTCGGCGCCGTTCGCATGCTGCAGGCCGTCCTCCCCGGCATGCGGGAGCAGGGCGCGGGCGTCGTCGTCAACGTCTCGTCGGTGGCAGGCCGCCTGCCCGGCGTGCCGGCCAACTGGGCCTACTCGGCGAGCAAGCATGCGGTCAGCTCCCTCTCGGACTCCCTTGCCGAGGAGGTCCGCCCCTTCGGTATCCGCGTCGTCTGCATCGAGCCGGGGTTCTTCGCCACCGCGGTCGTCCGCAAGGCACGCCCGCTGCCGGAGACCTCGCCCTACCGGGATCTGGAGCGGTCGGTGGCAGCCTTTTTCCACACCAACGTCGAGTCGGGCGGCGACCCCCGGGACGTGGCAGCAGCGATCGTTGCCGCCGTGGAGGACCCGTCCAGCCCCCTCCATGTCCCGGTGGGAGCGGACGCGCAGCTCTCCGTCCAGGCTGCGGCTGCGATGACCGAGGACCAGTGGGCGGCGATCAGCCGGGCCGCCATGGGGCTGGAGCCCGCCTGACGCAATGCCCACGCGGTTCGGCCCCACGCCCGATCGCCGCCTCCTGCGTATCCAGCCCGAGCCTGGAGACGCTAATCCCCAGATCACCGTCAGTCAGGGGCGGGCGGCCTTCCAGGCCGAGAACGCCGGCCAGCAGGCGGTCACGGCGCCCTCGGTGACGAACTCGCCGAGGGCACGGTAGGCCTCGACCCGCTCGGCGTCGAAGAGCTGGTCGCTCGTGGGGTCGGTGGGGAACAGGGTGTGTTCCTCCGCATAGTTCTTGACGTCCCACGGGCCATCGGCGGGGACGCCGGCCTTGATGTAGACGAGGTGGCCCGGCTCCGTCCGGTCCGGGTAGTGGATGGTCCCGCAGCAGTAGGCCTTGGTCACCCAGGGCTTGTGGTCAGGGCCGCCGGGGTGCTGTTCCTCATCGGGGGCAGGGGCCATGTCGGTCTCCGGCATGATGCGCACGTCCACCCCGAGCTCGGCCCGGGCCAGGGCGATGGCCTCGCCCAGGGTGTGGAAGGTCGTGACCGAGTCCCCGGCTGCATCGATGCAGAAGACCCACTCGCAGCGTCGCCGGAGTTGCTCTACGAGGCCCAGGTTCTCGTAGTGGCCCCCGTCGCTCACGTACAGGTACGGGGCGTCGAGGTGGTTGCTGCCCATCATCTCCCTGAACAGGTACGGGAACCTCGGGATGCGGGGCTGGCGCCTTCCCGGGTTGGACGGGTCGATGTGCCGGGGATTGATGATCCACACGCCGAGGCGGAGGTTCGCCATCGTCAGGAAGAACCGCAGGGGCTTGCGCGTCATCTTCCCCATCTCGGGGGCGACGGCCGCGCCAGCGATGCTGACCGCCTCGGGGAGGTTGATGGCGTTGCCGGCCCCCAGGGCCGCCAGGTACCTGGACGTCGGCACCGCCCCGACCATCGGGCCGCCGACGAGGCGCTGGGAGAAGACGAACGAGGTGGCGTTGAAGCCGGTGGGGACGGACCCGTAGTCGCTGACCGTCGCGCAGGCGCAGATCAGCACCTCGGGGAAGTGCTCGGCCTGGAAGTCCGAGAGCGCAACCTCCGCGGCGTCGAGGCGCCACGGCAGGGCTGCCACGGCCTCCCCGTCAGCGTCTGGCCAGTGGACGATGCCCGAGTCGTCGAAGGAGCCGTGGAGGCGCGGATCCGGCGTGCCGACCATCTGCCGGCCGACGGCGAACACCGAGGCGAGCCGCTGGTAGTAGTAGCTGTGCGGCGACCACGCGTTCAGGTCGGCCAGGAACCAGAGCACCGCCAGGACGATCACGCCGCCCGCCCACACCATGACGTGCACCTGCATCTTGTGGCCGCCTGCGGCCGCCGACCCCGCCGCGGCCAGGGCGGCAACGAGGAACCCGCCGAGGATCATGAGCGGCCCGGCGATCGACGCCGCGAGGTTCAGCGAGGCCGACCGGTGCTTGTTGACAAAGGCCCAGGCCTTGCTGCCGGCGCCACTGCGCACCTTGGGGGCCCACAGCCGCCTCGCCATCGCCATCGCGGTGCCGAGGCTCAGGATCCCTCCCGCGCCCGCCACGGCGCCCACCCGGTGCGCCGTCTGGCCGACGGTGGCGGCGACGGTGCTCGTCGCCCCGGCCCCGACCGTGGAGGTCACGGTGCTCGTGACGGTGCTGACCGCCGTGCTGGTCACCGTGCTCGTGACGGCGGCAGTCCCGGCCGGGACCGCCGAGTACGTCCCGAAGACCCAGCGGAGGGCCGCCACCGCGTAGGGCAGGCCGATCACCGCAAACCAGGCCCCGGCGAACAGCAGGAGGATCCGGGAGATTCTCTCCACAGCGGCCGCCCCCCGTTTGTACGGGCCCATCAGGGCGAACAGGCCGAACAGCAGCGCCCCGCCGCCCAGGGCGATCAGGATCAGCCAGTCGCGTCCGGGCGTGTGGATGGCGGGGGGGACCGACCCGAAGCGGAACAGGGTGGGGTACCCCCGGTACGCCCACTGCGCCAGCCAACCGCCGACCGTGGCCACCACGAAGATCGAAAGGTTGAGGACGATCAGGTTCCACAGGATGCCGAGCGTGAGGTGCCACATCGCCCCCGGCGCCCCGCCCGGTCCGCGGGGGAGGTACAGCGTGTGGTCCCGCAGGTAGCACTCCTCCGGCGTGACGGGCCGGCCGGTCTGCTCGGCAGGGATCTGATCCGGTGCCTCAAGGACCCGCTGGGGGTCCTTGTCGGGGAGAAGCTGGAGAGCTCGATCGTAGGGAGGGACGTCAACGATCGGGGGAGCCGGGATCAACGGGTCGTCTGACGTGTCGGGCTGGAGCTGGCGTGCGAGGAGGGAGTAGGCCCCGGCGATGTAGGAACCGCCGGACACGGCCGACAGGTAGGTGGCCCGGTCCTCGGGAGGGCCGAGCAGCATGAACCGTCGCTGCATCGCCTGCAGTGCCCCGAGGCAGAACGAAGCCGACCGGACCCCGCCGCCGGACAGGCAGATGCCCCACGGATGCTTGGGGGTTCCCTCCGGGGGTTCGCAGGGTTTGGGGGGTGCCTTCGCCTGCTGGCGGCTCGTCCGCGGCCGCGCGACGTGGTAGGGCCAGACCTCGGGCGGGGCGGCCTTCGACGGCTCCCCCCCTTGCTCCTTTCCCACCAACTCTCGCCCCAGACTCTTGATGGGAGCGGCGGACCTTGGGCGGCCTGGAGCGCCCGATCCAACCTGGCTCGCCCGGCCCGAGGCTAGTTTCCGCGTCGGGGACTGTCAAGGGTTGCGATGCACGAACGCTTCCAGGTCGCCGAGGTGCGCCCAGGCGTGGCGGAACGGGCCCTTCGGCATGCCGGTCGCGGAGCCCACGTGCTCGCCCAGGGTCCTGGCGTCGTCCTGCTGGCCTGCCGGGACGGCCGCCCACTCGCCGTCGGTGACGGCACGGACCGTCCCGACCAGGGTGGCGTTGACCTCCCGGAAGCCGGCGAGGGTGTCCTCCCAGCCCCGGCCCGCCTTGCGCTCGACCTCCGCGGCGTTGAAGCGGTCCATCGAAGCCGCATCGGTGACGGTCTCCCGGATGCTCGGCCGTCGCCCCGCACGGAGCTCCTCGATCGTCCGGAGGGCAACCTGTTCCCAGGTCTCGATGTGGCCGGCGAGGTCCCGGGCGGACCAGGCGCCCCCACCGATCGTGCCCCGAGCCTCGGCCATCTCGGGGGTGAGCCGGCCGAAGAGGGACTCGAGCGCCGCAGACCCTTGCGCCAGGATCGCCGCAGCCTCCCCCGGGGTCTCGTTCATGACGCCGGGTTGTGCCACCCTTTGCGCCCGACGACCTTGTCGGCTTCCGGCGGCCCCCAGCTCCCGCGGGGATAGGGGTGGACCGGGCCGGGGTCGTCGAGCAGGGGCTGGACGATCTCCCAAGCCGACTCGACGGCATCCTGCCGGGCGAAGCGGCTGGCGTTGCCCTCGATGGCGTCGGCGATGAGGCGCTCGTAGGCCTCGTGGCGGTGGCCGAACACCCGCTCGTAGTCGACGTCGAGGTCCACCGGATGGCTGACGAGGGCCTCGCCCGGCTCCTTGGCCTGGAGGCTCAAGGTGACGCCGTCATGGGGGCCGAGGCGGAAGACGAACCGGTTGGGATGGGGCCGGTGGTCCGTCGAGCTGAACAGCAGCCGCGGTGGAGCCTGGAACTCCACGACCGCCTCGAGGGCCGTGGTGGCCAGGGCCTTCCCGGCCCGGACGTAGAACGGCACGCCCGCCCAGCGCCAGCTCTCGATGTCCAGGCGGACCGCGGCGAAGGTCTCCGTCGTCGAGTCGGGGGCGACCCCCGGCTCCTCCAGGTACCCCTCGTACTGCCCGCGGACCATGTGGTGCGGGTTCGCCGGGCGCATCGCCTTCAGCACCCTCGCCTTCTCGTCGCGCAGCGCCTCCGCCCCCGCGCTGGGCGGGGGATCCATGGCGAGGAGCGCGACCACGTTGAGCAGGTGGTTCTGGACGACGTCCCGGATGCAGCCGACCTTGTCGTAGAACGAACCCCGGCCCTCGACGCCGAAGGACTCCGCCATCGTCACCTCGACCCTGGCGATGTAGCGGCGGTTCCACACCGGCTCCAGCAGGCTGTTGGCGAAGCGGAACACCATGAGGTTCTCGATGGGCTCCTTGCCGAGGTAGTGGTCGATGCGGAAGATGGCCTGCTCACCGAAGACCTGGTGCAGCACCTGGTTGAGCTCCTTGGCCGACGCCAGGTCCCGCCCGAACGGCTTCTCGATCACCACGCGGGCGCCCTTGTCCAGGCCGACGGCGCACATGCCCTGCACCACGGTCTCGAACAGCGACGGCGGGATCGCCAGGTAGTGCAGCGGGTGCTCGGTCCCGTGCTCGTGCAGGACGTCCGCGAGGTGCTGGAACGTCGCCGGGTCCCGGTAGTCCCCGTCGACCAGGGTCAGGCTGCTCGTCACCTTCTCGACGGCCGCTGGATCGGGTTGCTCGACGCCGGCGTGGATGGCATCGGCGGCGTAGGTGCGGAGCTTCGCGTCGTCCCAGCCGGCGGCGGCGACCCCGATGACGGGCAGGTCGAGCTTGCCCTCGGCCACAAGGTGGTAGAGCGCCGGGTAGAGCTTCTTGCGGGCCAGGTCCCCGGTCGCGCCGAAGAGCACCAGGGTGTCGGAGCGCTCGGACGCTTTCACGAGCCCGGCTTCTCGGCGTGGCCCCCGAACTGCTTGCGCATGGCCGACAGGACCTTGTTGGCGAAGTCGGCCCGGCCCTGCGAGGCGAAGCGCTCGTAGAGGGCTGCGGAGAGCACGTGGGCAGGGACTCCCTCCTCGACGGCGGCAAGTGCTGTCCAGCGACCCTCCCCCGAGTCCGAGACCCGCCCGTGGAAGCTCGCGAGAGCGGGGTCCTCGTGGAAGGAGGCGGCGGTGAGATCCAGCAGCCACGACGCGATGACGCTGCCGCGGCGCCAGAGTTCCGTCACCGCAGCGGTGTCGATGTCGTACTGGTAGTAGCGGGGCTCGCGCAACGGGGCGGTCTCGGCGTCGGACTCGTGCGACTCCTTGCCGATGTTGGCCGCCTTCAGGATGCCGAGCCCCTCGGCGTAGGCGGCCATCAGCCCGTACTCGATGCCGTTGTGGACCATCTTGACGAAGTGACCGGCCCCCGAGGGCCCGCAGTGCAGGTACCCCTTCTCCTCCGTGCCGGGCGGCCCGTCGCGGCCGGGTGTCCGGGGCGCCGCCTCGATCCCCGGGGCGATCGCAGCGAAGATCGGGTCGAGGTGCCGGACCGGCTCCTCGTCGCCGCCGATCATGAGGCAGAAGCCCCGGTCCAGCCCGAACACACCGCCACTCGTGCCGACGTCCAGGTAGTGGATCCCCTGGCCCCGCAGCATGGCGGAGCGGTCGATGTCGTCGCGGTAGTAGGAGTTCCCGCCGTCGATGATGATGTCGCCCGGCGCCATCAGGGCCGACAGCTCCTGGACGGTCTCGCCGACGAAGGCGGCCGGGATCATCACCCACGCCGCCCGGGGCGGGACGAGCAGGGCAGTGAACTCCTCGAGGGAGGCCGCGCCGGTCGCTCCCTCGCCCCCGAGCGCCCGGACGAAGTCGGTGTTGCGGTCGTAGACGACGCACTCGTGGCCGTTGCGCATCAGCCGGCGGACGAGGTTGCTCCCCATGCGGCCGAGTCCGATCATGCCGAGCTGCATCGGGTTCCCCCTTGTCGTTTTGGTACCTGTCGTTTGGGTTCGCAACGTAGAGTTCATTACCCTAATGCCCACTTGGCGCCCTGGCAGCCGGGTGGCCTCGGAGCAGCCGGGTGGCCTCCGAAGAAACTTTGAGTATGAACTGACGTTGGTCACGCACATCCATACTCAAAGATGTGCTGCGGGCCGCCCCGGAACTCGGCGGAGCCCGGCAACGTGGGCAATGATGGATGCACGATCCGGAAGGAATCCCCGCCAGTGGCGCCCCTGCACCCGTGAGCCCGGTGTCTAGCGACCAGACCGGGGCCCGCAGCGCGGCGCAACGGAGACGGCGTTGGGTGGGCCACGCCGTCCGGTGGATCATCGGGATCGGGGCGGCCGTCGTTGCGTTCAACGGTCTCTTCGGCAGGCGCGATGAGCTGTCGGGGGCACTGTCGACGCTGGAGCACGTCCACTACGGATGGGTGGTGTTCGCCGTCATCGCCGAGCTGGCCTCGATCGGGGCCTACGCCGCGCTCACGCGGCAACTCCTGCGGGCAGGCGGCATCGACATCAGCCTTGGGGGACTGACCGGCATCACCCTGGCGGCCAATGCCATCCAGAACTCGCTGCCCGCCGGCCCTGCCTGGTCCACCCTGTACGCCTACCGGCAGTTCCGCCGCCGGGGAGCAGACCCGGTGCTGGTGGGCTGGACGCTCGCCATCTCGGTCCTGATCTCCATCGCGACCCTCGGGGCGATCGCCCTCGTGGGCCTGGTCCTGTCCGAAGACCAGGCAGCCTCGCTCGACCTGGTCCGCGTGATCGTGGCCGTGGCGCTGGTGATCCTGGGGCTCGTGACGGCGGCGCGGCGTGGCCTGGTGACGCTGCCGGGGCGGTCCGCAGCCGTGCGCGTGGTGCGGGCAGTCCAGCGGATGGTGCGCCGCCAGAGGGGCGACGCAACCGACCTCGTGAACCGGGCCTTCGAGCGGCTGCGGGTCGTCAACCTCACCAAGCGAAGCCTGGCCACCGCGGCGGCCTGGGCGATGGCGAACTGGTGGCTTGACCTCACCGCTCTCGCCCTGTCCTTCGTGGCGGTTGGGTCCAAGGTCCCGTGGCGGGGGTTGCTGCTGGCCTACGGCGCCGGCCAGCTCGCTGCCAACCTTCCGGTGACGTTGGGGGGCCTGGGGGTTGTCGAAGGCAGCCTCACCGTGGCCCTGGTCTTCTACGGGGGGGCCCAGGAGGCGACGGTGGCGGCCGTTCTGCTCTACCGGATCATCAGCTTCTGGATGATGCTGCTGGTCGGGTGGACCGCCGCCCTCGTCATCAAGATCCGGACGCCGAAGCTCGAGGAGGCGCGTGCCCGGTGAGGCGGCCGGCGTTGACCCTGGTCCTGGCGGGCGCCCTGGCGCTGCTGGCCTCCTGCACCCCGCGGAACACGCTCGGCACGGGGAGCACGGTGTGCATCAAGGCCATCCCGGTGGCGGCAGAAGAGGTCCACCACAAGGGAAAGCCGGAGGGCGTGCGCCAGGTCACCGCCGCCAGCCTGGCATCCCGCTTCCCGGAGTTCGCCCCCCTCGGCCAGCAGAAGCTCTGCCTCGTGGCGTTCAGTGATGACTTCAAGCCCGGCGACGTCCCGCATGCCAAGGTGCAGCGGGCCGGGCGCTACGCCCTGGTGGTCGTGGACAGCCACGAAAAGGTGGTGGAGTCGTTCGTGGTGAACCGCCTGCCCCTCCGGTTCCGCCACCAGGTCTAGACAAGCAAAAAAGCGCCTCCTAGCGGCGGCTTCGGTTTTCTCGCGGTCTGTCCCTGCTGGCGGCTTTCCAGTTCCTGGTCTCGTCTCCCGCCCACTCAAAGACTGATATCACACATTAGCGCGGTCGCCAAACCTTTCCGGAGCGGTAAGCATCGTTAATGCTTGTTAAGAGCCTGGAGATGCGCTACTCTGTGTAGATAGTGGTAGCCATGCCAAGAGTCACCTAAGGGAGGTGCGCTGAATGAACCTGAGCCTCCGGCTTTGGTGTCGGGTTCTAGCGGTTGTGGCACTTTGCGCTTGGCCGGTCGGCATCTGTGCCGCCCCGGCTATAGCGGACACTCGCGTAGCAGCCAGCGCGGCCTCGCGCGTTGGGGGCGCGAGCGAAGCGGCCAAAGGCGGGACGGCGAATCCCTAGGCGGAAAGCGAGATAAACTCATCTTTCCGATTACACACATGGTGGACGGTTCAGCAATGCAGGCAAGACTCTATCCGGATTATGGGGGATCTCCCCTCTGGCTTCCACATCGTCGAGTGGAGTGGGAGGAGTTGTCGCTCTCCCCAGCGCTCCGGGCCCGATTTGAGACATGGGTGAACCATGCGCTGCACAACACCGGACTGCAGATTGCGGATGAAGAGTTCGATGCCGAGGGCCATGAGTTCGCCACTCTCTTGAGCGACGAACTAAAGTGGCGCGTTATCTACGAGGGCTGACCTACTTGTCTATCCATCACCCCGATGCACGACTGCGTTGAGGTCCGGAAAAAAACACGCGAATACGCGCGATTATTTCCGGACCTCTGGGTCCAGATGGCTCGGACGCCGAACGGGGCCCGCTACCCGGCGGCCCGGCGACCCGCACGTGGTGGGCGAGGTGGTCGACCACGACCGCCAGGTCCGCTACGAAGGCCGCCCTCGCCGCCAAGCGCGCCTTGTCGTCGGGGGCCCGCAGCAGCGAGGACGGGTGCACCGTGGCCAGGACAAGGCCGTAGGGGCCCTCCAGGAGCTTGCCACGGTCCTCGCTCACCTTGAAGTCCTTGTCGATGATCGTCTGGGCGGCGATGGCGCCCAGGCAGACCACGACGTCGGGCCGCCGGCGATCCAGCTCGGCGTCGAGCCAGGGGCGGCATGCATGGATCTCCTCCATCGTCGGCCGCTTGTGGATCCGGCGCTTGCCCTTGGGCACCCACCGGAAGTGTTTGACGACGTTGGTCATCCACACCAGGTCCTCGGCGAGCCCCGCCTCCGCCAGGCAGCTCCGGAGCATGAGACCCGCCGGGCCGACGAAGGGATGGCCCCGCCGGTCCTCGACGTTGCCCGGCTGCTCCCCGACGAGGGCGACCGGTGCCGTCGGCGGACCTTCTCCGAAGACGGCCTGCGTGGCCTCACGCCAGAGATCGCACCCCCGGCACTGCTGGACGGCGGTTGCGAGGTCCGCCAACGAAGCGCCGGGCTGGATGAGGTCCTCGGGTGCCGGGTCGCGGTCCATGATGTCAGGCCAGCCGGGGCCGCAGTTCTGATCTCGGGTCGGCCTGCTCGCACATGAGGGCGTAGCCGTACACCGTCATCCCCTTCGCGCTACCCGGCCACCGCGGGACCAAACGTGCCGGTGGCTCCTGCGCTGGGTAGGGTAAAGCGGGGGGCCGAACACGAGCCCGGACAGGAGGGGAGCGGTGGTCGCGACACGCCCGCTGGGCAGGACCGGCATGGACATCACCCGGGTCGGCTTCGGCGCCTGGGCCATCGGGGGCGGGGATTGGACCTTCGGCTGGGGCAGGCAGGACGACAGCGAGTCGATCGCGGCCATCCGGCACGCCGTGGAGGCCGGCATCAACTGGGTGGATACCGCGGCGGTGTACTGGCTTGGCCACTCGGACGAGGTCGTGGCCGTTGCCCTGGAGCCGTTCTCCGACGCCGACCGGCCTTCTGTCTTCACCAAGTGCGGACTGCGCTGGGATGCCGCCGACCCGATGGCCCCGGCACGCCGCGTCGGGAGGCCCGAGTCCATCCGGGAGGAGGTCGAAGCGTCGCTGAAGCGCTTGCGCACCGATCGCATCGACCTGTACCAGATGCACTGGCCGCCCGAGGACGGCACCCCCATCGAGGAGTATTGGGGAGCGATGCTGGCCCTCAAGGAGGAGGGGACCATCGCCGCCGCGGGGCTCTCGAACCACTCGGCCGAGCAGGTCGCAAGGGCCGAGCAGCTCGGGCACGTGGACTCCGTCCAGCCCCACCTGTCCCTCATCAACCGGGAGGCCGCCAGGGACCTCATCCCCTGGTGTCGGGACCACGAGACGGGCGTGATCGTCTACAGCCCGATGGAGTCTGGGCTGCTGACCGGAGCGTTCTCGGCCGAGCGGGTGGCGGGGCTGCCCGAGGACGACTGGCGTCGGCGCAGTGACCAGTTCAGGGGTGACAACCTCCGGCGCAACCTCGCCCTCACCGACGCCCTGGCCCCGATCGCCGAGCGCCACGGGGTCAGCCGGGCAGCGATCGCCGTGGCGTGGACCCTCGCCTGGCCGGGCGTGACGGGCGCCATCGTGGGGGCACGCCGGCCGGACCAGGTGGACGGATGGCTGCCGGCGGCCGATCTCGAGTTCAGTGCCGAGGAACTGGACGAACTGGCGGCGGTGATCGCCGCCACCGGTGCCGGGTCCGGCCCCGCCCGCCCGCCGGACCGCTAGGAGCCGGACCGCTCGGTTCTCCAGTCGTCGCCCACTCCTTCGGAGTGTTCGACGACCCAGGGGGGATTCGCAGCTCATACCCCTCCGCTAACGCTCCGGGGGGCTGCTACTCCCCCCTGGATCGCTCGGTTTTCCAGTCGTCGCCCACTCCTTCGGAGTGTCCAGGGTGTCGGTGTCGCGGACCATACCCCACCGGGTGGCGATCTGGTTCAGCATCCACAGGCCCGAGCGCGACGCCGGGGTCCCCGGGTCCCGTCCGTGGGGAGGCTGGAAGCTGCGACCCGGATCGGACACCTCCACGCGGACGCTCGTGGGTCCCACGCGGGCGCGGAGCGCGATCCAGTCCTCGTCGGTGAGCTGCCCGTGCCGGAGGCTGTTGGCGATGAGCTCGCTGACGAGGAGTTGGAGGTTTTCGCGAAGGTCTTCGGGCAGCCCGGCGGCCAGGGCCCCTACCTCTCGGCGGCCCTGCGCTGGCGCGTCGGCCCTGACTTGCAAACGCAGGTCAACGCTCTTTGCGAGATCCATTGGCGGCGCGCCCATACCCAGGGCGCGCCCGGCCGAAACGCTCAGGGTGCGGGTTGGAAGCACATGTCAGATGGGTAGCACACGGGACATGACTGCTTTAGCTGCAGATGGCAACGGGGTCGACAAGGGTCCAAAGGTGGAGCATCTCCGCAATGTCGTTGGTCTGTTCGCGGCGCTGGCCCGGGGGGCCAGGCACAGCATCCCGGAGCTCACGGCGCAGATGACGCTCGAAGAGGGAGCGACTGCCTGCTTCGTCGTGGGCCAGCTGCTCATGCAGCGCCTCGTCGACGTCTCCGGCAAGAGCATCGACGACGTCGCGGCGCAACTTGCACTCGAGGTCGGCTGACGCCCTCAGGCGTCGCCAGCCGGCGGGGCTCCGGTCACGGCGATGTTGGGGCTCCGCTCGAGGCCCACGAGTTCGATGGTCCGGGCGACCGATCGCTGCGGGCTATCGAGGATCAGCTTGCCGGTGTTCTCCAGCCCGGTCGCGATCCGCAGGAAGCTCCGCAGTCCCATGCTGTCGACGAACGACAGCCCGCTGAGGTCGAGGACAAGGTCCCCGCCGTCGCCGAGCTGCGGGACGAGCGCCTCGAGCAGCTCGTCGGCGTTCGAGGCGTCCAACTCGCCGATCAGCCGTACGGTTCGGGGCTCACCTGTCGGGAGCACCTGGAGAAGATCACTCAAGAAGTCCCACCCTCTCCCCGCGCACACGTTCCTCGCCCGCAACCCGAGGTCAACCCGACGTCCAACCGAGGGCCAACCTGCTTTCGCGCTGTGCCGAGTCTAGAGGACTCCGGGGCGCAACGTCGTGGCGCACGGGAGGCCGGACGTGCAACCACTCCCCTCGGCCGCCCCAGGGTGGGGTTGAGGACGGCCGTGGGGAGTGGTCACTCTCTGCGCCAGCCCGGGGCATCCGGCGAGGTGCCCGGGGCTGGCGGATGGAACCTCTCGGCCTACGCGGTCTGCTGGTTGACCAGATCCTCGGCGAGCCGGGTCAGCTTCAGGTCGGTCGCCGACTCCTCGTCGAGCGTGGCCTGCAGGAGTTCCGCCACGCGGGGCTGGCCAACCTCCTCCGCCAACGTCCGGGCACTGCCGTAGGCGGCGATCTCGTAGTGCTCGACCTTCTGGGCGGAGGCGATCAGCGCCGCGTCCATGACCGACGGCCCCAGTTCCTCCTCCATGTGCTCCTTGCCCTCTGCGATCAGGCCCTCCATCGCCACGCACTTCTTGGCGCGGGCGGTGTGCCCGAGGATCTCGAAGGCGTTGTCGAGCCGGGTGATCTGCCCCTGGGTCTGCTCCAGGTGCTCCTCGAACGCTGCCCGGAGCTCCGCGGTCGACGCGGCCTTCGCCGGTGATCTGCTTTTCGGCGCTCAGAAGGTCCCTCAATTGTTCGATTAATAAGTTCTCCAGGGTTCGGACTGCCATGCATCTCCTCCTCTACGAGAACGTACCGATCTGTCTGATGGGTACCCCTCCGGTGGGTGCACAAACGGCGTGATTGAAGCAGTTTCAAGTGTGGGCGGATGGGTACGGAGCCGTGGAGATGCTGCGCGGGACTCCGGCCAGGCGTTTGTGCGCGCCGGTGCGCGCGCAGCGCTGGACGGCGGCGCTGGTGATCGGGATGGCGCTTGCCTGCCTGGCAACCGCCTGCGGGGACCCGGCATCAACCCCGGCATCGATGCTCAACACCGCCGGGCCGGGAGCGAACCGCGTCGAGCACCTCTGGTGGCTGCTCTTCGGCATCTCCACGGCCGTCTTCCTCTTCGTCGCGGCACTCATCGCCGCTGCGATCGTCCGGCGCCGCCGGCCCTCCGCCGGCGATCCCAGCACAGACCCCGGCGCAGAGGAGGTGCCCCGGTGGGGCGAGCGCTTCATCCTCGTCGGCGGGGTGGTCGTGCCGGTGCTCATCCTCTCGGCCACCTTCGTCCTGACGCTGCACGAGATGTCGGCCCTGGCGAAGCCGATGCGCACCACGCGCCTCAGCGTCAGGGTCGTCGGTCACCTGTGGTGGTGGGAGGCCCGCTACCCCAACGGGGCGGTCACGGCCAACGAGATCCACATCCCGGTGGGCGAACCCGTGCGCGTGGAGCTCACCACGGCGGACGTCATCCACAGCTTCTGGGTGCCGGAGCTGCAGACGAAGATCGACCAGATCCCCGGGCACACCAACGAGCTGTGGCTCCAGGCGGACAAGCAGGGCCGCTACCGGGGCCAGTGCTCGCAGTTCTGCGGCCTGCAACATGCCCACATGATCTTCTTCGTGGTCGCCGACCCGCCGGCACTGTTCCAGGCCTGGGAGTCGGGCCAGGCCGCGCCCGCCGCCGCGCCCATGTCCCCCGCGGCGGCGGGCGGCTTGGCAGTCTTCACGTCCAACACCTGCGCCGGATGCCACGCCATCCGGGGCACGTCGGCGGCGGCGACCGTTGGCCCCGACCTCACGCACGTCGCCGGGCGGGCCACCATCGCCTCGGGCACCATCGACAACACCCCGGCGAACCTCGCTCACTGGATCACCGATCCGCAGGAGGTCAAGCCCGGAGCCATCATGCCGCCGACGCAGCTCTCACCCACCGATCTGCAGGATCTGGTGGCCTACCTGCAGTCGCTGCCGTAGGCGGTCGGGACGTGGCCACCGTCACCACCGCCCCCCTGGAGGCTCTCGAGGAGAGCTGGTACGAGCCGCCGGGCCTGATCTCGTGGTTCACGACCGTCGACCACAAGCGGATCGGCATGAAGTACCTCGTCACCGCCCTGGTGTTCTTCGTCTTCGGGGGCATCGAGTCGCTCATCATCCGGGCCCAGCTGGCGGGGCCGAACCTGCACGTCGTCAACCCCGAGGCCTACAACCAGCTCTTCTCGATGCACGGCGTCACGATGATGTTCCTGTTCGCCACGCCGGTGCTCTCCGGGTTCGGCAACTTCTTCGTGCCGCTCATGATCGGGGCGAGGGACATGGCCTTCCCGCGCCTCAATGCCTTCGGCTACTGGGTGTTCCTGGCGGCGGGCATCTTCCTCTACTCCGCCTTCCTGATCGGCCATGCACCCGATGCCGGGTGGTTCAACTACACGCCGCTGTCCGACGCCAAATTCGCCCCGGGCATCAACATCGACTTCTACGCGCTCGGCCTGGTGTTTGTCGCGATCTCGACCACCGTCGGTGCCATCAACTTCATCGTGACCATCCTGAAGATGCGGGCCCCCGGCATGTCGATCAACCGCATCCCGATCTTCGTGTGGGGCGAGCTGGCAATGTCCTTCGCTGTCGTCTTCGCCCTGCCGCCGCTCACGGTCGCCTGCGTGCTGCTGGAATTGCAGCGCCGCTTCGGCTTCCACTTCTTCGACGCCGGCAGCGGCGGCGACCCGTTGCTCTGGCAGCACCTGTTCTGGATCTTCGGGCACCCCGAGGTCTACATCATCGTCCTGCCCGCCCTCGGCGTGGTCTCGGCGATCATCCCCACCTTCGTGCGCCGCCGCATGGTGGGCTACACCTGGATCGTCGTCGCCGAGATGGCCACCGCGCTCATCGGGTTCGGCGTGTGGACCCACCACATGTTCACGACGGGCCTGCCCCAGATCGCCCTCTCCTTCGTGTCGCTCGTGAGTTTCATGATCACCATCCCGAGCGGGGTGCAGATCTTCGCCTGGGTGGCCACGCTCGTGGCCGGCCGTCCGGTGCTGAAGACGCCGATGCTCTTCGTCATCGGGTTCATCCTCGTCTTCGTGCTGGGGGGCCTGTCCGGCGTGATGTTCGCCGCCATCCCCTTCGACGCCCAGGTGCACGACACGTACTTCGTCGTCGCCCATTTCCACTACGTGATGGTGGGGGCGGTGATCTTCCCGCTGTTCGGCGCCCTGTACTACTGGCTCCCGAAGATGACCGGCAAGATGATGGACGAGCGCTGGGGGAAGGTGAGCTTCTGGACCATCTTCGTCGGCTTCAACCTCGCCTTCTTCCCCATGCACATCGCCGGCATCCTCGGCCAGCCGCGCCGCACCTACACCTATCCGGGCGGCCTGGGCTGGGCGGTGCCCAACCTGATCTCCAGTGTAGGGTCGTTCCTGCTGGCCGCCGGCATCCTCATCACGTTCGTCAACTGGGCGTGGAGCCTGTGCCGCGGGGCAGCGGCCCCCAACGACCCCTGGGGTGGCGACACCCTCGAGTGGGCGACCTCATCGCCGCCGCCCGAGTACAACTTCGAGACCGTCCCCACGGTCCGTAGCCTGGAGCCGGTGTGGGACCAGCCGGAGCTCCGGGACGGGGCGCAGCCGCCCGAGAAGGGTGGCCGGATCCTGCTCGGCGGCCACCTCACGCTCTCGACGTCGATGCTCGACGGCAGGCCGCGGGCCGTGGTCGCGATGCCGCACGCGACGGCATGGCCGCTCGTCGCCACCGTGGGCCTGCTCTTCGGGTTCTGGGGCGTGGTCTTCGGGGCGTACCTCCTGGCGGGGGCGGGGGCGCTGCTGTTCGCGGCGAGCATGGTGGGGTGGTACTGGCCGAAGGGGGAGACGCAGGAAGGGTGAGGACAAAGGAGGACGCACTCGTCCCTACGATCCCCACCGGCGTGCCGGGGGAGCGGCTGCGGTCGGTCGCCTCCGGCCCGGATGCGTTCGGGTGGTGGGGGATGTGGGGGCTCATCGCCACGGAGTCGCTGCTGTTCGGATCGCTCCTGGCCAGCTACTTCTACCTCCGGTTCCGAGCCGGTGCGGGGGCCTGGCCCCCGGCGGGGATCCACAAGCCCGAGCTCATCCTGCCGCTCGTCATGAGCGCCATCCTGTGGTCCTCGTCGATCCCGGTCCACATCGCCGACCAGGGGATCCGGCGGGGGAGGCAGGCGGTGGCCCGGTTCGGCCTCCTGGCGGGGTTCCTGCTGGGCGCGACGTTCCTCGGGATCCAGGCCCTCGTCGAGTACCCGAAGATCCTCAAGGAGTTCCATCCCTCGACGAACGCGTACGGCTCGATGTTCTTCACCATCACCGGCTTCCACGGCTTCCACGTGGTCGTCGGCCTGCTGATCAGCCTGTGGGCGCAGATGCGGGCCTGGCAGGGCGCCTTCGACGAGCACCGCCACGTGACCATCCAGAACTTCGCCATGTACTGGCACTTCGTCGACGTGGTCTGGGTCGGCGTCCTGTTCACCGTCTACCTCTCTCCCCACCTGTGAAGGCCCTTCGCTACGCCAGCGAGCACCGGGGCCTCGTGGCCCAGTGGTTCAGCGTCCTGGCGGGCCCGGCGGCGTGGAGCGCCCAGCTCTTCATCAGCTACAACCTGGCGGACACCGGGTCGTGCGCCCCCGCCTCCCCGCACTTCCTGGCCTCGGGTGGCTACCGCCCGTTCATCGCCCTGACGAGCGGGCTGGCGGCGGCCGTGACCCTGCTCGCCCTGGTCGTCTCCTACCGCTGCTGGCGCCGGCTGCGGGGAAACGATCCGACCACCGGCGACCGGGCCTCCTGGCTCGCGATCGCCGGCATCATGGTCAACGGCCTGTTCCTCCTGATGATCCTCGGCAGCTTCCTGCCCCTGGCTTTCATCTCCCAGTGCACGCCGTCGCCGGCCTAGGCCCCGTCGTGCTGGTTCCCCCCTCCCGGCTCTGGGGGGCGTGGAGCCTCGACCCGCTCGTCGTGGTGGGCCTCGGTGCCGCCGCGACCCTCTACAGCCGGGGCTGGGCAACGCTTCGGGGGCGCGGGCGCCGTGCGGTTCGGGGCCGCCAGGTGGTGTCGTACCTCGCCGGCCTGGGGCTGCTTGCCGTGGCCCTCGTGTCGCCGCTCGATGCCGTCGCAACGACCCTGCTCTCCGCGCACATGCTCCAGCACCTCGTCCTCCTCGTTGCGGCACCCCCGCTGCTCGTGTACGGGCGCCCGGGCCTCGCCATCTTCCTCGGCCTGCCCGACCCCCTGCGACGCCGCCTCACGAGCCTCGGAGCCCGGCGCCGGTTCCGCCGCCTGCTGGCCGTGGGGCTGAACCCGGTCGTCGTGCTGGTGGCGACGACGGCGGCGCTGTGGGGCTGGCACCTCCCCGCGCCGTACGAAGCGGCGGTCGCGCACCCTGTGGTGCACGCAGCCGAGCACATGACGTTCCTGGTCTCGGCCCTCGCGTTCTGGGCCCTCGTCATCGACGCCTCGCACCGGCGACGCCTCGGCTACGGGCCAGCGATCCTGCTCGTCTTCGTCACGATGCTGGCCGGAGCGGCGCTGGGAGCGCTCATCACGTTCTCGCCGGCCGTCCTCTATCCCGTCTACCAGGCAGGTGCTCCGCTCTGGGGGACCACCGCCCTGGCCGACCAGCAGCTTGCCGGGGCCATCATGTGGGTCCCGCCGGGGGCCGTCCTGTTGCTGACCATGGTCGTCCTGGCGCTGCGGTGGTTTGAAGACGTGGATCGCCGGGTACGCGCTGGGGAGGGCGCCGTGGCCGGTGCCCCCGCCGGCCCCCGGCGCCCCTCTCTCCGGTCCGAAGCGTGAACGCCCGCAGGCTGCTCCTCCTCCTCGCCCCCCTGTTCCTGGGCGCCTGTTCGTACTTCCAGGGGCAGGCCGCGCCCTACCGCCCTGCGGGGGGCATCGTCTCGCCCGGACCGGCGGGCGGGTTCCAGCTCTACCAGCGGGACTGCGCCTGGTGCCACGGCAACCGCGCGCAGGGCACTGCCAACGGCCCCACGCTCGTCGGCGTCGGGCCAGCCCTGACGGACTTCATGCTCTCGACCGGCCGCATGCCGGTGACCACGCCCAGCCAGAAGGACGCCCTCCACCGCAACCCCGCCTACCCTCCCGAGGACATCGCCGCCATCGTCGCCTACGTCAAGTCCCTGGCTCCCGGCGGGCCGGACATCCCGGTGGTCGACACGGCACGCGGCAACCTCACCGAGGGCCTGAACCTCTACCAGGCCAACTGCGCCGCCTGCCACTCGACCACGGGGGAGGGCGGGGCGCTGGCCACGGGCAGGGCCGGCGTCGTCAACGGCTTCACCCTCACGACCAAGGGCCTCGTGGCGCCGCCGCTGCTCAGGGCGACCCCGACCCAGATCGCCGAGGCTATGCGGACCGGCCCGCCGGGGATGCCGGTGTTCGGCGAGGCGGCATTCCCCAACAGCCAGGTGGACTCGATCGCCCGCTACGTCGTCTACCTGCAGCGAGTGAAGAACCCTGGTGGCTTCCCGCTGGGGCGCATCGGGCCCGTGGCCGAGGGCGCCGTCGGATGGCTGGTCGGGCTGGCGATCCTGTTGCTGCTCACCCGGTGGATCGGGACCGCCCTGCCGAAGCCGGGCCACGGCCACCATGACGGGGAGGGACACAGATGAAGGGGGTACGGGGGGCCGCGCTGGCCTTCGTCGTCAGCACGCTGGCCTCGCTCGGGCTGGCTACCGCCTATGTGCTCGGCGATCAGCCCCAACTCGAGGGCGTCCTGCTGGGTCTCGCGTTGGGGGGCCTGGCGGTCGGGCTGATCACGTGGGCGAGGAACCTGATGCCGTCGGGGCCCTACACCCAGGCGCGGGAGCCCACCGCGGGGCAGGCCTGGGAGCGGGAGGAGATGGAGGAGGTCTTCGAGGAGGGG
>WNEZ01000803.1_pt1 | contig 25654 bp, 20 predicted proteins | sample 5400521 | NCBI WGS metagenome assembly WNEZ01 (sample SAMN13153339, study PRJNA577476) | soil metagenome | isolation source: 120 cm saprolite under Douglas fir tree site 2 hole 1 replicate 1 | place: USA:California | collected 2015-04-18
AAGTGGATGTTTTCACTTTTGAGCACAGCAATCTGTTCATTCAGATCGGGAGAGATCTCATCTGCGAAGGCAGACAGTCGAATCATTGCAGAGTTACCTCCTTATGTGTGCGGGCCGATTCATAAATGCCCAGGATGATCTCGACGGGGCGACGTGCGGCCTGGCCATCGACAAGTGGCGTTCCATCCTCACGTATCGCACGGATCATATCAGCAATCTGCAAGGCATGGCCTCGGAATGAGAGCGCAGCCGGATTCTGGGCCGTGGAACCTGCCGTATCGGCTTTCTTACTTTCCCTGTAGCTCCCCGATTTATCGTGGGAGCCCGATTTATCTTGGGCAATTCCATAGGCACCGATTTCCTGGGAGTCCTCGCGTGCCAGGTGCAGATAGCTAAGGTTGTCGTCCTCGATCACCGCCGAGCCTTTATCGCCAAAAATCTCGATACGTGTGGTCACGCCTGGGTAGGCACCTGTCGTCGCAGCGATAGTGCCAAGTGCTCCATTAGCAAAGCGCAAGACCGCGACGGCCACATCTTCCGTCTCCATACGATGAGCCAACGTGTCCGTATAAGCGTAGATACTTCTGACCGGGCCCATGAACCACTGCAAAAGATCAATCGAGTGGATAGACTGGTTCATCAGCACGCCCCCGCCATCAAGCTGCCATGTGCCGCGCCACTTGCCGCTGTCGTAGTAGGCTTGCGAGCGCCACCACGGCACAATCACATTGCCGAGCACCAGCCTGCCAAAAGCCTGCTCCTCAACCAGGTCATGCACCTGGAGACTTGCAGGGTCGAAACGATGCTGGCTGATCACGGCCAGCTTCACCCCGCTCTCTTGCTGAACTCGCAACATCTCCTCGATCGCAGCATGACTGATCTCCATCGGCTTCTCTACGATCACATGCCGCCCTGAGCGCATCACCTGGCAGACTTGTTCCCCGTGCAAGCCACTGGGCGTACAGATGATGACAACGTCCAGTTGCTCACCCGCCAGCATTTCCGCGAGGTCAGTGTAGGGTTTGACTGCATACTCGTCTGCCAGTCGCTGTGCCTTCTCAGGATTGATGTCGGTCACGGCAACCAATTGCGCGTCTGGGAGACTTGCGATCGCCTGCGCATGGGTCGGGCCAATTACTCCACAGCCAACAATGCCGAACCGAAATTTCTCTGTCATAGCAAATATCCCTCCACCTCAGTAAAAAGCCATGTAGAGTCCCGATTTATCGTGGACTACTCCTAATTGTACCGCTTTGTTCCCTTTCCAGCTAGACATCCTGGAGGCCTTTCTGTGTAGAGTCCCGATTTATCGTGGACTACTCGATCTGAATGAGTCATAGTCTACCCGCCTGATCAAGCTCCCTGGCCCACGCCGATTCGACCAAGCCGCCGCTTTATGAGTATGACCCACGCGAAAAATTGCTACTGGGTCAGCCACACCTGCCATGCGTGCCAGTTCTTTCACCGTTGGCTGATCTATCACGATAGATATAGGATGATAGGAGAATCCCTGGGCATTGATGGTGACCCAGGCACGCAGCAGCCGTCGTCCGCACTCAAACAATGTTAACGGCTCTCGATTCTCAGCTGCCAGTACAGCGATAGCTGCGCTTTGGCGTGTCAAAAGCACATCGCGTTGGGCATATAGCCAGGCCAGTGGTGTGGCTAATTTCCCGCGCCAGAGCGCGAAACGCAGTGCTTGCTGATCCAGCCAGGAGAGGTGCAGGCACTCACAGGTCATGCCATCTGCCGGGTCGCCTTTGAAGCGTGTCCATTCTGAGAGATCGGTCACGAAGCGCCAATCCTTCCATGCCATCACGCTGGCTTTGCTCACCAGTGGAGCTACTTCTCGCGGTGTGAGCAAGGTACATCCCAATTGTAGCAGGTCTCGTCGTAACTGTGGCGAGAGTGGTGTGCGATCATACAGGTGACGATTGGTCTGGCGCAGGCTCAGAAATAAAGCAAGTGGATCGGGCGGTGTGCCCGCTTCTAGTGGGATCACACGTACATGCCCAAGCTCCAAACCATGGGCTTTCTGTTCGACACCAGGTTCAAAAAGCGCCTGCTTCCCCTCGAGTTGAGCCGCCAGGGCCAGGCTTTCATAGAATGCGCCAATGCCCAGAAGCGCGTCGCGGTCATCAGGATCGGCCAGCAGCTTATCGGCATAAGCATAGCTGAGCAGGTAGGAACCTTCGGTCTGAGAATACAAACGCCAGGGTTGTGCATTATGCGCCGAAGGAGCGCGTCGAGCTGCCGCCAGGTAGGCTGGTTCACCGGTTTCCTGGTGATCTAAATGATAAGGTAAAGTTTGTTGCATGTGATATTACTCCTTGTTATTTATTTTGCTATCGCGCTGGGTTGCGCATGCTCAAGAATGTAGCTTCGTTTGATGCGTCCATGCATCTGTGCAAAAGGACCTGCGCCAGGACGGTGCAGTTCTATCTTGATTTCCCCTGCACTCGCATCCTCGGATACTGCCTGGCGAAAATCGGCGTTCAACTCGCATAATTTGTCATGCACCATACGCTGAAGCGTTTGTGCCAACTCTCCCTCTCCCGAAAGCTCACTATCGGTCACTTCTATATGAATACAAGGACGTACCTCGCCAGTGTGAGCGTTTTCCACCAATTCCATGCAAAATGCTCCGATCTTGCCAGCATTCTCCTGGTTGGCAAGCAGACCAGCCTCCACGTCTTCTGGGTAGATGTTCGCGCCCATGTAGGAGATGGTCGAGTCACTGCGTCCAAATACGTAGACAAAGGGCAGGCGCGGCACCCTGGCATCCTTGCGCAGCAGGGTCGCGAGATCGATGCCAGCCATTCTTAACCTGGCACACATTTCTTCAAAGCTCAGCACGCCGCCTTCGTCTTTGATATTGTAACGAATGCGGGGTGAGAGCAACTGTCGATTGATTGTGATGATCAGTTCAGAGTTCTCGTTAGTTTCGATGAGGTGCTCAATAGGGTTATACTGGAACAGCATGGGTGTGCGGTGTTCGTCACCGATTAGCAAGCGCCGCAACACAGCATCCTGTGCCATCAACTGGCGAATATGGATCGAGAGATCCGTTTCGCCTGCGATGCCGATTTCCAGGTCTGATGCTCCATAGCCACTCACCACTTTCTCGAAGCGCTGTAGAAGGTAGCGACGCAAGTTCTCGCTCATACCTTCACCGCCAACCATCGCCACCATGCGGTAGCCTTTCCAGTCAAAGCCCTGGGCGTCCGCGTAATCGACCAGGTGTTTGAGAAATGGTGGGTAGCCTGTCACCAGGTAGCGGTACGCCGGACCGAAGAAACGCAGTGTATGTACAATCTTCTCCACATCTGGGCCGGTGGATTTCACAATGCCGTTGGCTTCCAACGCGGCTCCCACGGTCACACCTGTAGCCCAGGCGCCCATCGAGAAGGCGTTGATAACGAACAGCGGCTCGTCTCCAAAGTAGTAACGGTGGAAGTAGCTGCACGCGCGGCGCGTATGCTCAATCTCGGTCCGCGAACGCACCCAGTTATAGGGCATGCCGGTTGAACCCGAGGACTCGTCCACCAACACATGTGTAGCAGGAATGCGACCACCTATGCAACGTTCCGCCGTCGAGTACACTCGAACATAGTTGTTCTTGTCCATAGGTGGAATGCGAGCAAAGCGCTCAGCCAATGAGCCATGCTGATCCTTAAGAAAGTTCTGGGCTGTGAGAAATTTTCGATAGGCTGGAACCTGTTTTTGCGCCCGCTCAAACGTCCGACATGCCCGCAAAACACCCAGGGCATGTGCGTCGGCAGGAAAATGTGTCAAGGTCCAACGATAGAAGAGATCATTGCTATAGGCCAGTTTCTCCAACTGGTCTATCCCCTTGAGGGTGATATGAGAAACGAACATAGATGAGACCTCCGTGAAATGGCGTTTGTTTTATCTGGGGAAAGTATAGACGGGCTTGCTAAGAGAGGATAGTGTCAGATGACCCATTTATGTGCTTGTAGTGGCTCTAAATATGAGGTCTCCAAACAGGAGCAAAACGAGGCGTTGCAGGTGGACGCCTTGAAAGAGGCGGGCTGTGAAAAGGCCTTTACCGACAGTCGGCCCGGTAGAGCATCTCACCCGCGTGCGGCACGAGCAACACACCTTCCTGCTCGCGCCCCTTCCATTCCTGCGGATCGATTTTCCTATAGTCTGCATACCCCAGATTGACACGCCGACAACGTTCCTCCGGTATACCTGTCGCCAGAGTCACCTGGATGCGCGGCGTTTCGATATTGTTGGAAGCGTCATAAGTGCCGCATCCTTTGACGTGCGTGCTGTGGGCGAGAATTCTGCCCGGCACATCCTTAAAGCGATCCCATTGTTTCACGAAATAATCGCGCACATGGTAGCCCACCTGGTCGATCAGCTCGCCGTGAGTGTAAGAGACCTCGCTGATATGCGGAGCATAGATAATGACTTCTCCTCCGTCGGCGATGGCAGGCTCTGTCTTGTACATCGCCTTGGCAGCCGTCCACAGGTCATCGTAAATAGCAGACGGCATCGAGAGAACACGCTGGAAAGGCTGAGGCACGGTAATAATGTTAAGCTGCGCAGAGAGGTCGGCTGCCCTGTCGAAGGCTTCAGTGTGCGGTCCGATGTAGAGGCCATGCAACTCCTGGCCCTGCATTACCATCGCCAGGCAGAGCAGTGGACATGGCACAAACTCTGCTGCGCGGTGGATAACCCGCCGCACGGGAGTGTCTTTCACACCGATGATACGCATGCTCGTGACAAGCGCTCCCAACCAATGCGTGAAATCGATGATCTCCGGCCCGGCGATGCCAGGGAAGAGATACTTGGCCCCGCCGGAGAAACCTGCTACCTCGTGAGGAAATACCGGCCCGCAGATCATCAACTGGTCGTACTCGAGAATCAACCGGTTGAGCGTCACGCGTACCTCGTCAACCAGCAGGCCTTCGGTCAAACCTTCAGCTTCCTGGCGCGATATCACCCCGACAGTCTGGAGCATCTCAGGTTCGGACCAATGGTGATTGAATATCCGAACATTGGGATAGGTTTCCGTTCGTTCACGTGTTGGCACTCCTACCAATCGGTCAATCGCCTCCTCGGACATCGGAGGATGCGTCCCCAGGGCAATTAAATAGTCCAACTGCGCTACACGATGCCCAAGTTGCTCATAGAGCAGGCGGAATAACAGCGGAATCGGTGCGGTGCGCGTCCCATCGGGGATAATGACCAGTACCCGCTTGCCATCCAATGGCAACGGGTCGCAGGCCTGCGCGAGAAGTTGCTGCACATCCCCGGCCGTTAGTGTCTCTGTTATTGAACCTTTTCCTAAAATCATAATTGGCTCTCCCGGCTTGTTAGAGAAAGTTCCCTCACTCCCTATCAACACGAGCAAAGCCGAATTGCTGTTCCAGTGCTTTCGCAAGGGTCGTTTTGCCAGCAAAGGGCAACCCACACAAGATATATAAGCGAACCAATTTTCACCTTATTGCGTCAATGGCAAACGTTCTTAACCAAAGGCGCAATCCTAACAGACAACATTATTATGCAGCGTATATGGGTCATAACGCAATCATCCATGTTGTCTTCCTCGCTTTCTGCTGAAAACCCATACCCCCAGGTAGCTGCGCACGTGCAGACTCGCTCTCGCGTGATCTTCAACTGTTTGCCACTTGCTTCCAACGTCGGAGAGGGAGCATCCAGGATGAGGGTATTGGTTACCCAGTGGTAATCGTTCCATCGCCATTAACGTGAATGGAGACAGCCGGTAGAGGACTGGTCGCTGGTCCCTGCAAAACGCTAAAAGCATTGGCGGGATCAAAAATCGCACCATGCGCCGGGCAGACGAGGTGCCCGCTGCCAGGGTCGTAATTGACAGTCACTCCTTGGTGGGTACAGGCACTCTCACAGGCCACAAAGCCGCTGGACAGGTGGATCAGTAAACTCCCTTTACTATCGGCTGGATTAGTAAAGCCTTTCGAGCTGTTCGTTGGCTGGCTGGTATTAGCAATGACCGTACCCGAATGTGACGGTGTGGGCGACGGGGTCGGCTTGGGCGTCGGTTGTTGCGTAGGATGCGGCGTCGGCTGTTGCGTCGGGTGCGCAGTCGGGGTTGGGTGCAGAGCCGACGAGGGCTGCTGGGTCGGTTGCGCGGTTGATGTGGGCTGAGCCGTGTGCGTCAGTGAGGGTGCGGGCGTTTGGGTTTTCGAGGCCGTAGGGGACCCCTGAGGAGCCTGGGTCGTCCCCGTTGTTGGCGTACTTCCCCCTGTTGTTGGCGTATTGCCCCCTGTGGTTGTGGTTGAGCCAGGCGCCGGAGCATTGGCAACCTGCTGCGATGGCTTAAAACTCTGCGCGAAATAGGCAAAACTGATGCCGCCTACAGCAAAGGCGCCTACGACGGCGGTGCTGGTGGCTATCAACTTCACCACCTGGCGGCGACCCTGCTGGGTAGTTTGACGACGCCCACGGGTACTTGCCAGGCGCACGGGCGGACGCTCCGGCCGACGGGTGAATGTGCCCGGCTCCGGCTGCGGGGTCATTGTCGTTGAATCAAACCACCAGGCAAAGGGATCAATGCCAGTCAACGAATAGCCGTGCTTGTTGGCCGGATGGGGCAAAACTTCATGCTCCGGCGACGTATGCTCGTGTATAGTAGTGGCGAGGGTGGTGGAGTGGGGCTGGGACGCAGTCTGGGGGACTGTGTGTAGCCCTTGTGGTCGCCATGCCGTATGGGTAGAGGACGTAGGCGATATAGCAGACACATTCCCGGTGATAGTAGGAGGCATCGACTGCCATTTGCCGGAAGGGAGCGCGTCCTCGTCGAACCAGTTGATCGTAGGTGGTAGCGTAAGCTGCGGCTCCACTGCCAATTGCAGACCCCGGGACGTAGAGGATTTCTCTACCGCTTCCAGTACTCGTAGAACGCGTTCAAAGGCGGCTGCGCTATCGCCAGCACGTTGATACCGCTTCGCTGGATCGCATTCCAGCGTTTTACTGATCACCAGGTCGAGCGCTTCTGGTATGTCCGGACACACTGCGTGAAGCGAGGGAACGGGCTGTTCTATACGCTCCAGAGCAATGTCAAGCGGGTTCGCTCCGCGAAACGGCAGCGTGCCGCTTAACAGTTCAAAGAGCATGACGCCAAGCGTGTAGATATCAGAGCGCGTATCAGCAGGCCTCTCCAGTACACGTTCCGGGGAGATATATTCGGCATTTCCCAGGTAGGTGCCATTCGTACTGAAGAGGGAGGCCCGGAGTTGCGTGTTCTGTGTATTCCCACATGCCTCAAGCACCGTTCTCAGGCCAAAACCGGCGATTTGCACCGTCAGCTCGTTACTCATCAGCACATTGGAAAGGCTCAATATTCCATGCACTACCCCATTGCTATGCGCGTAGTCCAGGCCCGATGCTAACTGTTTGAGTACATCGAGCGCTTGTTTGGGAGTAAAGCGCATTTGCTGCTTAAGGACCTGACCAAGCGAGGCCCCCTTGACAAAGGCCGTCACCAGGTAAAGATAGCCGAATTGCTCACCGAGATCATAAATTGGCAGAATATTTGGGTGTGCGAGCCCGACGAGAGCTGCCCTTTCCTGGGCAAAACGGCTCGAAAGCTGGTCGCGTTCCTGGGCTGAACTTCCCTCCGGGAAGTTGAACATGGTAATCATGACCGTGCGGCCCTGCGAGAGTTGCTCAGCAATATACGCCGCACCCAACTGGCCATGACCAAGCAGTCGCTCGATCCGATACTCCCCCAGCGTCATACCTACAAGCTGGTCTACACTTAACGTTTGCATTGACTGATCCCCTTTCAGAGTTCATCCTTCCCTGCTCACATTTCAACAAGTTTTCCTGCAACAAGCAGAACTACACCCCCCTTCGTTGACAAGTAGCAGTGTACCTGGAGGTTTTGCAAGAGGTCAATGCTGTCAGCATGCAGTAGGACTGGTAGGAGGAGAGGTAACTGCTGTCTTAACCACAATTAGCATGTTTCTCAGACTCTCGTACTTGCCTGATTATTCACCGGAACCGTCCTCGGACCCGGGCTGGTGTGGGCCATGCCTGCTGTGGTGGCTGCCAGGCCCCCCATTGAAAATTATCTGGGCAGCGGTCCCGTCAGGATTGCGTACACCAAGAGCGTGTGTGCCAGGAGACCACGTTGAGCTGCTGATGACCGCGACCAGTTGTTCAGAGGTAATCGGGCTCACCATTCCTCTTGGTCGCCCGTCGATGATCAGTTCGGCATGCGGTGCAAAGTGCGTGCCTGTCAGGATAATCAGGAGCGTTCCATTGCTCTGCGTGAGTACCATGACATGCGTCACTGTTGGTACTGGAACGCCCAGGGCTTCCAACTGCTTGGTGAAGGCCAGCTGTATCGGCCAATCCACGTGATCCAGCAAGTGGCGCAATGTCTGCTCTTCCTCGGCGAGGGCGCTATCGAGGTCCCGCTGCGCGGCCTCGCGCTCCGTACCCGCTGGCAGAACAGCGACTGCCCTTCGACTATCGCTTGTTTTGACAGCAACGCTATTCAGTGCCAGTCTGATCGCATCATCACTACGCCCGTCATTGACGACTGTGCTCAGATCGACAAGTGAGCTGCGTAACTGGTCGATCTGAACACTGGCACGGGCTTCTGGGTCACCGGCAAAGGTGCGCGTAAACTGGTTCTCAGCTTGTTTCAAGCCATAGAGCGGATCGCCGGGCAGACTTCCAGTGTAGGCCATCAGCATGCCAATATACACCAGCATCAGCACGGCAGCGGTCCCTAGCACAAGGATCAGGGCGCGGCGCCTGAGGAAACGATGCGAACTTGCAGGGCTTCGAGGGTGTGCTAGCGGGATGGTCCTGCCATTCTGCTGGGCGAGGCCGCGTGCGCGTGCGCGAATGGATAACTCCAGGCGGCTAGCAAACTCACGTGGGACCTCAATCTCCCGAAGCTGAGTAAGGATCTCCGCAGCCGCCAGGCTTGCTGCGATCTTGTCATTGATCACAGGAAGCTGCGCCTCCCCGCGTTCGCGTCTCTCGATCAAGCGATCCAGGTACTCTTCGGGATTCATGGCCGTTCTCCTTTGCCTTTGGACCGCGCTCCACGTGTCAGCCCCAAGTGCTCTGCTAGCGCCCTCAACGCACGGAATTGTAAAACACGTACCGCTCCCGGCTGTTTGCCCAGAGCCTGGGCAAGGTCCTCGATCTTCTGCCCTGCCAGGAAGCGACCAATCACAATCACCTGCTGTTCGTCACTCAGACTCCCTAGTGCCAGCCCCACTTCTTCGAGCGTCTCGCGCCATTCGTGCAACGCAACTGGATTACTCACCAGATCGGTAGCCATCAGCTCCACAGAGGCATAACGGCCTGTCGTGCGGGTATCTGGCAGCGGGATGTGTCTTCTCTCGTTATGCGTCAGGTGCCGTAGGGTCCTGGAGATTTTACCCTGAGCAATCTGAAGGAGCCAGGCATAAAAGCCAGCTTCCTGCTCGGTGCGAAGATTGACAATGGATTCCACCATCACCAGGAAAACTTCGGAAACGACATCTTCTACCAGGTCGGAGCGGCCCAGCCGTGCCATCACATAGCGATAAATGACGGGGAAGGCACGTTGGTAGAGTGCTACCAGCGCCGCCTCATCATGAAGGCGTGCCCGTCTAATCACTTGTGCAAAAGTAGTCGTAGAGACTGACTCTCGATTATCCGTAGCATACCTCCCAGTGACACACTGTGAGGCGCTCACTTCCTCTGTGCAAGGGCGTCCTGCTGACTATCATATCCCTGACCATCCGATGGTAATATTGAGGGAAGTGTATCGGCAGTTATTCGACCTTGTCAATGTGTCATGCTCGCAGTAGGATTTGTAGGGGGATAGTTGCCTTGCATCTTAACCGTAATCAACTCATCTCATTAATTTTTCACGTCTCTCCGCTTGACTGTGTGTCCCCCTGACCCGGTACTTTTGTACCATGTTCAGAACCATCCTAATTTTGGTAAAGAGTCCAGATACTTCTCCTCCTCCTAGTCCTAGTTCATACAGAGCACATTGACGCCATGCAAACCCTCCAGGTACCTTGGTACTTGTTACAAGTTTGATCTGCTCGTCACGTGAAACCTTGCTGAGAGATGAGCAGAAAGGCATGAACACCGAAAGGAGTTGTCGTATTGCATATGTCACGTGAAGACCAACCTGTAGATAGGACCTTTGGGGACTATCAAGATGAGGCAGGCATGCTCCCTTCACCATCGACCGTCCAGAACGGCGAAGGAAGCGCGCCAGTGCTACTTCCAGGGGCAGCGACGCACCCCGATGCCCCCACAGAACTGCTTCCCACAAGAGCAGCATCCCCTTCGCCAGCGGGAGGCGATCCCGATGCGATGGAAAGCATTGACCCGTTCGCCCTGTGGGCTGCTACATCGGGCAAGCCCCTGACCTCGTCACCGGCGCCCGAAACATCCACCCAGCGTCCCCCAGAGCGCCGGGCGAAGTCCGATCCACGCTCCCGTCCTCGGCCCGCGCAACAAGATCGGAGAAAGCTCGTCACGCTGCTAGCAGTGGGCGCCGCGGGTGTGCTCGGGGTGAGCTCGGTGGGTGGGATCAGCTTTGCCCACTTTGTTAAAAGCATGAAGGAGTCACCATGGCGGCTTGACGATGACCGATCTGATGGGTCAAACTCAATCCATCCGCATAGAGAGAAGGATGACGGAGGCTGGGGAAGGCAAAGAAGACGACCGCATAAGAGGCCGACTCCTTCCGACCCCCCCACGCCGCAAGCTTCGTCTTCACAAACACCGACGTCGACGCCGACGCAGCAGCCAGCACCGACGCCGACGCCAACCCAGCAGCCGACGCCGACATCGACACCGCCGCCAACACCGACGCCGACGCCGACGCAGCAGCCAACGCCAACACCGACGCCTATGCCGATGCCGACGGGTACAGTGATTGGTTCTACCAGCCAGGCAACGAACACCGCGGTGAGCTTCACCAATCCCGCCGATAGTCAGGGGAGTTTTCTGATCCACCTTGGCAATGGCAATTGGGTGGCCGGTGAACGGTCCTGTACCCACCAGGGTGCCTGGGTCAATTACGATCCTACCACCGGGCACCTCGTCTGCCCGGCGCATGGAGCGATTTTTGATCCCGCCAATGCTTTTAGCGTTCTGCAGGGACCGGCGGTGAAACCACTGCCGGCTGTCCCGATTCACGTCAATGCCAATGGAACGGTTACCACTCCGTAGCCGCTCCCCTCGTGTTGGATGCGCTCTCGAACGGTGGAAGCAGGCATGGCGGGGGCAAGCCCCGCCACTACTCTATGACCCCTGCTGCCGCCCGTTCGTGTATAGTAGTGGCGGGGCTTGCCCCCGCCATGATCACTCAGCGGAAAGCGAGGAAGACTGCATGCATGGATGGACCATCGACTCATCGAGCCATGACCGTAATCGCTCTGCCTTCGGCTCACCTGGTGGTCGCGAGCGAAGGCGTGTCGTGGCGGTTGAACTTCTGTTAGGCGGTTTTCGCATTCCTGGCTTCATTGAGTACAGTGCCAGAGAGGACCAGGTGACGTTTACCATCAAGAACGTGCCCCTTTCGGCTCCTGGCGAGCTTGATCCTGAGACTGGAGGCGAAGTCAATGGTCAGGCTCGGAACTGAACGCCATCAAGCCGGGCCTGAGCCTTCTGTTTCGCCGGAAGATCCTTCCGCCGTCCCCAGCTTGGTGAATACAATCGCAACCACCGTTTTGCATTCGCCCCTGCACGGGTGGCTCCGCCATCACCTGCTCCTCCTGTCGTTTCAAGGGCGTAGATGTATACCTTTTTATTGAAATCGCCACGCGATGCGACCTATCATGGAGTACAACTCAACCCTGATGGCACGCCGAACCGTGCGGATATTACCCGCTCGGCCCAGGCTGCGGTGCTGCTACGAATACGGCTGCAGGCAGAGTGAGAGAACCGGAAGTGGTAACGATATTAAAGCGCGGATAAGCGCGTATGAGAGGAGATGTGTTAGCCCGATGATTGATATTGATATCTCAGGACAGGGAAAGAAGAAAGTCGTCCACCCTATGGCACAGCAAGTTAGGTCTGAAATCAGAGAGGAAGAAGAACAGGCGGTGGGAGCAGAGGAAAGCATGCCGCAGCCGGTGTGCCAGGGAACAGGCATACCCCCATCTGAAATGGCTTTTCGCCCATTCACGCGCATCGAGCGGCGTACCCTGTGGATCAAGGAATATGGCGAGCAGGACGTCGCGCTGCAAATGTGGACGCGCCTGGTAGAACAACAGGACCTGGAAATCGAGATGCTGCTCCAGATGCACGGTCTGCTGGTATTTGGTGTGATGGTCAGCACGCTGCGTTATACCCAGTTTTACATCGACCTGAATGAAGAACTGCATCGCGAGAACGAGCCGGAAACGGCGGATGCGCTGCGCGACTACTACCTCGCGCTCGTGCCACCGCGGGATCAACCGATGATCGGCCCGGAGGGGTTGCCGGTTGTTTCGCGCTATGTCCATATGCGCGAGGTGACAATCATGAGCGCGGGACACAAGATGAAGCTTCCTTTCTGGCGCGGCAAAATGAGCGAGGTGGATGCGTTCGTGGTGGGCGCGGTGGCTTCAGAATCATCCTAATTTTGGTAAAGAGTCCAGATATTTCTCCTCCTCCTAGTCCTAGTTTATACAGAGCACCTTGACGCCATGCAAACCCTCCAGGTACCTTGGTACTTGTTACGAGTTCAATCTGCTCGTCACGTGAAACCTTGCCGAGAGATGAGCAGAAAGGCATGAACACTGAAAGAAGTTGTCGTATTGCATATGTCACGTGAAGACCAATCTGTAGATAGGACCTTTGGGGACTATCAAGATGAGGCAGGCATGCTCCCTTCACCATCGACCGTTTCAGAACGGCGAAGGAAGCGCGCCAGTGCTACTTCCAGGGGCAGCGACGCAACATGAAGCAACCTTCGTCTTCACTAACGCCAGCACCGACGCCGACGCCGCCGCCGCCGCCGACGCCGACGCCGATGCCGATGCCGACGGGTACAGTGATTGGTTCTACCAGCCAGGCAACGAACACCGCGGTGAGCTTCACCAATCCCGCCGACAGTCAGGGGAGTTTTCTGATCCACCTTGGCAATGGCAATTGGGTGGCCGGTGAACGGTCCTGTACCCACCAGGGCGCCTGGGTCAATTACGATCCTACCACCGGGCACCTCGTCTGCCCGGCGCATGGAGCGATTTTTGATCCCGCCAATGCTTTTAGCGTTCTGCAGGGACCAGCGATGAAACCTCTGCCGGCTGTCCCGATTCACGTCAATGCCAATGGAACGGTTACCACTCCGTAGCCGCTCCCTTCGTGTTGGATGCGCTCTCGAACGGTGGAAGCAAGCATGGCGGGGGCAAGCCCCGCCACTACTCTATGACGCCTGCTGCCGCCCGTTCGTGTATAGTAGTGGCGGGGCTTGCCCCCGCCATGATCACTTAACCATCATCAACCTATCCCATTGTGCTATTCAAAACGCTTGCAAGAGAAAAGTGTGTAACAAATCACTTCTGAAAGGCACTACCTCTCTGACACCCATTTCAGGGATCTTGACAACTGTTTACGCCAGGGGGAGACGCACAGGGGGAAAAGGCATGGAGCACTATTACACGGCAAGGGAAGCACGGCAGCGCTTGGGCATGCAGGTGGGCACCTTCTATTATCTCATCCATACAGGGAAGATTAAGAAGCTTACGCCACCTGGGAAGAAACAAGGGTTTTACTCAAAACATCAGATCGAGCGTCTGGCAAGAGCGAGGATGAAGTGCACGACTGGTGAGGAGAAACCAGGAATGACATTTATGAAAGCCACTCTAGACGATCTCCATGAAGAGTACGAATTAGCTACACTCATGCTCAATGGTAGTGCAGGATATGCCGTCCCGACATATGAAGCGTGGTTACGCAAAAATTCTGCGACCAATTTCATTGTCAGAGATCGAGGTCGATTGGTGGCATTCATGCATGTGCTTCCTGTTAAACAGGAAACCATCAAGCACTGGCTGAACGGAGAAATAAGAGAATGGGAAATCAGTGCCAAAGATGTGCTGCTCTATGCCCCAGGAATTTCAGTGGAATGCATCATTACGAGTATGGTGACAGCATCGGATGTAGACAAACGGGATAGACGGCAGCACGGGATGCGTCTCATTCGCGGCTTCCTCCATTTCCTGCAAGACCTGGCGAAGCAGTACATAACGATCACTAAGTTCTACGCCATGAGTGCTACCCCCGAAGGTATCGCCATCTTAAGACAGGCAAAATTTGAGGAAAGAGGACACATAGGGAAGCGCGTCGCGTTTGAACTCAACCCTCTTACCTCAGATACTCGTATGGCAAAAGCGTACAGGGCAGCCCTGAAACGCCACAACACATGATGATGGCGCAACCTGAATGAGGAGTAACGATATGCGTGCAAGTCTTATCAGGAGTAATCGATGGATACACAGCAAGCTTATGTGATTGTCGGTAATGGTATTTCGGGTGTAACCGCCGCTGAAATTTTACGTACTGAGGATCCCTCCAGCTTAATCACCATCGTGGCGGATGATCCTTTTCCGGCCTATTACCGTCCCGCGCTCAAGGACTTTCTTGGCGGGCGCTTGCCAGAAGAAAAACTCTGGGCGCGACCAACAACTTTTTACCAGGATCAACGTATCCGTTTCTTTCCTGGGCGCGTAGTAGGCATCAACACTATGCAGCGCTTCGTACAACTGCACAATGGCAAGCACATCGACTACTCCAAATTGCTGCTCGCCAATGGCGCGCGCCCCCGCTCTCTCTCCTGTCCTGGTCTCGATCTTGCGGGCGTTTCTACCCTACGCACGCTTGCCGACTACCAGGAAATCTTACGGCGTCTCAGTAATGTCAACCGCATCGTAGTATATGGAAGTGGCACGCTAGCGCTGGAGAGCGCTGAAACCCTGCGTCATCGCGACTATCAGGTGGCACACCTCATGCGTGGGGACACCCTCTGGTCAGAGGTGCTTGACCCTGTCGCCTCTGATCTGGTGCTACAAGAAGAACGCCGCGACGGTATCGACGTGCGCACCGGAGAAGAAATCGCGCAGATTGTTGGCAAACATGGACAGGTCTCCGGCGTTATCACTACGCATGGAGAACGCATCCCCTGCGAAATGGTGTTGATCGCCATCGGCATTGAACCGAAAATTGACTTTATTCAGGCTAGCGGCATCGTCTGTGGACGCGGTGTCAAGGTTGATAACGGCATGCGTACCAACATCCCGGATATCTACGCGGCAGGTGATGTGATCGAAACCACCGACAAATTTACCGGGCGCACACGAGTCCTGGGCCAATGGTTTCCCGCCATTCAGCAGGCCCAGATTGCAACCTATAACATGCTCGGCTTGCTCTCTCCTGGCCACCCGTTTTACCCAGGCTCTAACAGCGAGTTGCGCACAGCCTACCTAAATTACTACAACGCGACCTTTCTATACGGACTGGACTTCGTTTCCATCGGGCTGACCACACGCCCCGCATCTCCAGGCTATCAAGAAATCGTTGCCTATCCACGGCCGCGCAGCTATCGCAAAGTACTCTTAAAAAATGGTATCGTCGTTGGTGCACTCCTCTTAGGAGATCGCACACATGCCCTGGCCTTCAAACGCGCCATCGATCATCGTGTCAACCTGGCTCCTATTGCCAGCCAGCTATTCGCGCCTGACTTCAAACTTGACGCATGGCTCGATCAACAGCGCATCCCCGGTCCCATTCTGAACATCAAAAAAGAGGGTGTTAGTGAAGACTCTGAGTTCGGGAAACATGGTGTAATACCTACCCTGACCAGCGAAGAGTACAGGCAAAATTTCTTCCCCAGAGGTGTGGATGCGTTTTTCGTCCCCATTCCACATCCCAAAGTACATGTTCCTATGGCAGAAACACAGCTGAGCAACAATAGTCAAGCGAACGTAGTTACCGTAGGTCGGCAGGCCGGAGTATCGCTCCTACTTGAGCATAGCTCCGTCTCGCGGCTTCACGCGGAAATCATCGCTAGCAATGGTGAATACTTACTTCGCGATACAGGCAGTTCCAACGGCACCTTCGTCAATGGCTCTCCTGTGGCACGTAATACCGACTACAGATTGTGTCACCATGACCTGGTACGTTTCGGTGATGTACAATTCCGTTTCGAGTTGCGCCCCCGGGCATCGAATACCGGTTATTTAGAAGTCAGCATGCCGTCAAGTACCGCTTTCCTGCATATCCAGGGTACCGAACTACATGCCAGCGTATCGCGTATCATTCCTGAAAGCGTCCTGTGCACACTCGACGATACCCCCACGCTCGTGCTGATAGGGCAAGATACTCCACCTGAAGTCATTCGCCTGCCATATTGCAAGCGCTACACGCTTGGACGAGACAAACAGAACGATATCGTCTTAGGCGATACCTCCTCATCGCGTCAACATGCTGAGATATTCACCGCGCCCGATGGTTTTTACGTGCGTGACTTGAATAGTCGCTACGGTGTGTTTGTCAACAAGGTTAAGATCAATAACGCCTACCATCTCTCGCATGGAGATCGCATCGTCTTAGGCAATTATTTGCTCTACTTCTCCTATCCGCAAAGCAGCGCTCTCAAGCAGCCTACCACCAGTGTAATTCAATACACTCCGCCATCGGGCATATTGAAAGATGCAACGGTTATTACAAGTAGCATCAATCGTGGGATTAGCCTGGGTGCCGCAGCAGCCCAGGCTAATCCCAGTCCTGGTCCTTTGATTAGCCCGACTGCCTGTAGCTCCCCGATTTATCGTGGGAGTCGGGATCATCAAACTTTGAATAGCCCACTCGCGGAGAAAGAGCCTGTTGTGGTGGGGCTTGAGCATCGTCGAGAAATGCAACGGCTGGGTGAGGATCGTATCAACTTTGAAATTGATCTGTGTATCGGGTGTAATCGCTGTATGGATGCTTGCCCGGTACCCATCTCATCGCAGGTTACGATCGCTGACCTCAACTCTGCAACAATTTCAGAGCGAGTTGCGCCTCACGTCTCACGTTTTACCCACGAGTGCATTATGTGTGGCTCCTGTGTTTCCGTTTGCCCGGTAGATAATCATCGTGATCTCTTGATGTTATCGTTGAAAGAGCGGCTCGGCGTCTCGTGGAACAGTAAACTGAACATGAACCACGTGGCGCATGCGCTACCTCTTGGTTGGACAGTTGACATGCTCATCAGCCGCTTACGCGAGCAGGCCATCCTGCGCGATTCGCAGCAAGTACCTGATACCTATCTGCTGCATATTCTGGCGGCATCAAGTCAACGTATCCTCGCACCGGGAGAAACGGCGTTATGCGAAGGTGAGTATGGGCGTGATTTGTATCTGATCCTGGAAGGTCGCCTGGAACTGACCGCGACCGATATAGACAATAACGAACTGCCGGTGGCGATTCTCAGGCGTGGTGAGTATTTCGGAGAAGACGGCATGCTCACGGGGCATCCCTACAAAGCATCTGCACGCGCACGGACACCCACGCTGCTACTACAGGTGCCAGAACAGGTGATGCAGCGGCTGATGGAACTTGTTCCCGGCGTGCGCAATCATTTTGAACGCTTCAATAACGCCCGTTCGCTGATATCCATTCTCAATCGCATGGCACTCTTCCAGGGAGTTGCAGATGCCGATATCCAGTTTCTCATCCACCAGACACCAGTCAAGCAGTATGAACGCAATGAGCGTCTTTTCGCCGAGGACTATAAAGGCCGCCCTTCACGCGAAACTATGCATATTCTGCTGGAAGGTTTCGTCAAAGTCGCGCGACAGACGAAAGCAGGAACGGGACAGCACAAAAGCAATGAACGTATCATCGCCTATCGGCAGGGTGGCGACTACTTCGCGGGTGGTCTCGACTTGCTTGGTGATGGACAGGCTGTGACGGTTACAGCCATCAACCGTTGCCGCGTGGCAGAAGTGCCACGCCACGTGCTGCTGGCGCTGTTCCAGGAATACCCGGAGGTGAACCATCGCTTCTCCACGCGCTTACGAGAATATCTCGGAGCAGCCGTCTCGACCCAGGGTGGTTATGCACTGTCCTCCAGTCAGTTACAACATTTCATGCCTGAGTGGGGTTCCGCCGATCTCGGTGTGCAAAAGGGACTGCATTCGCTGGTCAGCGACGGCGTGGTGGAAGGAACCGAGGTGCTGGTTATCGACCTCGATAAATGTATCCACTGCAACGAATGTGAGGAAGCCTGCGCGCGGCGTCATGGGCATTCGCGCATGAATCGCAAAGGGATGGTGGTGGGCAATATCAGCATCGCTACCGCCTGCCGCCAATGCCAGGACCCGGTGTGTATGCTGTGTAGCCGGGCGGGTATCGCGCGGCATCCTAACGGCGAAGTCTATATTACCGAAAGCTGCATCGGCTGCGGTATTTGTGCGGAACGCTGCCCCTACGGCGCAATCTCGATTGTACAGATTGATGATGAAGCTGGTGCGCGCGATTCCTGGCAGCGTTTCAACAAGTTCTTCACCAAAGGCGCGGGCAAAGAGCGCACACGCAAAACCTTGCCTGTCCTAAGTGCGAATGCGGCTGGTGGAAACTATGCGGCACCTGGCCCGCTCGATTTCACCCTGCCGCGCACTGGCTACGACGAACTGCGCAAGAAGGTGGCTATCAAGTGTGACCTGTGCGCCGGATACAACGATCAGGCGTGTGTGCAGGCATGTCCGACGGGTGCAGCAGTACGCATTCAACCTACGAAATTTTTCGGCTCTACGGAAGAGATTCTGCAACGGCGCATACAATAATGAGCAACAAGGTCGTCCTGGCAAGAAAATTTTCAATTGGAAAAAGGACGGACATTCATGGCACTGGTCAAGAAATCACCTCTACAGGAACGTTCAGTAAGGCGCATCTGGAAAACGCCCGGCTCAAAAATGAACTGGCTGTTTTTGGCGCTCTCGATGATCACGCTTGCTGTAGTGTATCTGCTCTACCACAACGCGATTGCTACACAACTCTATCCCGGCCCCTATAATGCCCCGTTTCGTGAATTCGGCATTGTTTCTTTTGTCCTTGTACTGGCGGTGGGAGCCTATACTTTGCGCCGCCGGTTTGTGCGCAGTTTGCCGGGGAAAGTGCAGAGTTGGTTGTGGCTGCACGTCTGGTTTGGCATGATCAGCGTCTTGATTGCATTCATGCACGAGAACTTCCAAAACATCACGCATGACATCGAGTGGACAACCATGCGCTTCACCGAATACTATTGCGGCACGTCAGCCCTCTTTGCGCTGCTTATACTGGTGCTGACGGGCGTGATTGGTCGCCTGCTCGATGCCTGGCAGGCACGCACAATCGCGGCCGAGGCTGACACGAACGGCGCTGGCATCAGCCGCTCGGTAGAGGATCGCCTGTTCGAGCTAACGCTCACGGTTGAGCGGCTCAGCGCGGGCAAGTCGGTGCGATTCAAGTACTATTGCGAGCAGGCGCTGGACATGAACGTCGATTTGCCGCGACTTTTACCGGTGCTGGCTCGTAGCGAAGTGAGCGATTTCCAGCGCATCTACCAAGTGCTTACCGCTCGCGCTCAGCTCGCCCGTTCGCTGCAACGGCAGAAGCGTGCCCACCGCATCATTCGCACCTGGCGGTACGTCCATATTCCCCTGGCCTGCCTCGCGCTGCTAGTGATTGGGTATCATAGTATTATCGAGTTGTGGAAGATGCTGGTACTGCACTACTAAATCTTCGCGGTTTTCGCCTGCTCTCCTACCACAGATAGGCGAAACGTGTCTGTGTGGCGCTCTTCTCTTCATACCTCTCTAAGGGGTCACTCTTTTGATTCTGCCAGGATTGCACCAGGATCGCGCGGCTCCTTCCGGCGATATGTGCCCGGCGAGACGCCCATGATGCGGTGAAACGCTTTGCCGAATGCGCTCGCGGATTCATAGCCCACAGCTAGCGCGATCTCCGACAAGCTTGCGGATCGATCCTCATGCATCAGGTCGACGGCACGAACCATGCGCCATTGGGTCAGGTGGTTAAGTGGAGTGTCGCCCACCAATTCCCGGAAGCGAGCCGCTGACGACCCTCACCGCCGACGCCGTCATCACGGACGAGGGGCAGGACTATCATGGCATCGATGAGATCAGAGCCTGGAAAAGCAAGAGCAATGCCCAAGGCCAGTTCACCGTTGAGGTCCTGGAGGTCGCCGAGGTAGGCGGTGAGACGGTCGCTACCACCCGGGTCTCTGGCACGTTCCCTGGCAGTCCGGTCCAACTGCACTTTCATTTCACCCTCAAAGGCGACAAAATCGCTGCTGCGAGCATCCGCCAATAAGCGCCTGGATCGTGGACTGCTCCCGTCGATGTTGGAACAGGGTTCTGGCGTGATCCTCCACGTCTCATCGATTCAGCGTCGTATGCCTTTTACGGATTCATTGCCGTATGCAGCAGCGAAAGCAGCTCTGACAAACTATAGTAAAGGTCTGGCGTTTGCGGTGCTACCGCCAGTTGACGATGAGCTCTCACTACATTTCCTCTTTGCATGTTATACTGATCATGAGCTTGCTCCTTCTTTTTGATGAGATTGGATTGACTTTTCACATGCTGATAAAGGAGAGAGATATGAACACTGATCAGATGGTTGATGTTCCTGTGCAAGATGCAGCCTGGGGGCACGCAACGGCCTCGGATGCAGATGGGTTGGAGTTGCACTATGTGAGGTGGGGGCAAGGAACTCCCCGTGTGCTCTTGCTGCATGGCTGGCCTGGCTTCTGGTATGATTGGCGACGTGTCCTTCCTCGTATAGCTCAGTTCACGTCGGTGATCGCAATGGACTTGCGCGGTTTTGGCTTCTCAGCCAAACCAGACTGGCCCGTCCATTCGGCATACTCTCCTGAAGCTCAAGCCAAAAACGTCCTCACACTCCTCGACCAACTGAATGTTGAAAGCATCGTCCTGGGGGGTTATGATATTGGCTCACGAGTAGCGCAAATGATTGCTCACATGGCTCCAGAACGTGTTCACTCCCTTGTCCTCTCTGCTCCCGTCTATCCAGGGTTTGGCACACGCCCATTGGAGCCTGAGGCACAGCAGGAGCGCTGGTATCAGCATTTTCACCTGTTGCCTCAGGCTGATCAACTTATTGGTCACGACCAGGAAACGGTTCGCTTGTATCTGTCACACTTCTACCATCATTGGGTTGGCAATAAACAAGCCCTTCGTCCTAAGGAGTTTGAAGAGATCGTCAAGACGTATGCCCAACCAGAAGCGGCACGAGGAAGTATTGCCTGGTATCGAGCAGGAGGTGGTTCCGGGCAAGTTGCTTTAGCCTCTGGGAACATCCCACCAGTTCCCATCACACATCCGACGATGATTCTCTGGGGCGAGACCGATCCTATTGCGCCACCAGCATGGGCAGATCGACTTGGCGACACGTTTTCCCACTTGCTTGGGGTGCAGTTCTTGCCTGACATTGGTCACTTCGTTCCCTTTGAAGCACCTGAGGCAGTCGTGGAGGCTATTCGCACGGTTCTCTAACTCTTGAAGCGAAAGCCTGTTGAGGACGCTCTATCGAAAGCCATTGATGAAGCATGAGACAGGCAAACACGACCAGATGAAGACCAGCCAGTTCCTTTCCAGCGACCTACCACCATGTTTCCATCAATGATAGGGCCAACCTCGACGATGAAGTGAAGATCGGGCAGCAGACTCTGTGACATGCGAATCCACGTGACTGATCCCTGCCATCCAGGCCTCGGTCTCAGGGATAAGGGTTGTCTTTCCTTGATACAGGAATAGAAAAAGACTCTCTTTCTGTTGCTGATACAAGAGCAACATCTTTATAAAGAAGGAACGTTGTTGTCTCTTTTTCAGTGCATGCGAAAGCGTTTTTGATGAAACAACTGTGGGCTGATCATCTGTCCTTCCCTTCAGATGAGACATGTGACATGTCACATGTCTTGCAACAAGACAAGCCCTCGCGTTCAGAGAGAAAACGTCGCGACGCTTTTTGGGGGCCGCCAGATGGGCGTTTCTGAACGTCTCTGGGTCCAAGTTGCATTTCTGAAGGCACGTGGGTCTCAAACAGTTGCAACGCTCGCTGCCAACACTGCATCGCGATGCAACTGCGCCCATTCGCGCAGTCCGAGCGGCGACCTGCCAAGAAGGTCCTGAACTGTGGTGGTAGCGATAGCCGAGTAGGCCAGACGCCCATCGTACGTTTGGCGCATCCACTCAAGCCCGCTTGCAGCGTAGGTGGCTTCCATGGTAGGAGCAGAAGGGAGCGCAAAGGAGTGAGACGCCAGCAGGGCGATCAAGTCATCGGGCGTCTTCACGACGCATTCAATGTCGCGACCGAGACCCTGCGTGAGTGCCCTGGCTGCTTCGACGCCATTCATCGCTTCCGTGGATAACCAATAGTTCTGACCGGCATGCTTGGCTGGCCCTTCCGCCAGGACTTTCGCCGCTACCGCAGCCAGATCGTCGTTGGCAATCCAGCCTACACGCTTCTCGCCCATGAACCAAACCAGGCGTTCATTCTGCAGGGGGTAGCTGGTCAGCAAATTTTCCATGAAGAAATGCGGGTGCAAGTGACACCAGGCAACGCCGCTGCCCTCGATATAGCGTTCAATCATCTCGTGCCAGGCGAAATGCGGATCGGTCGACTTGCCGTTGCCAAAAATCCCGAGATGCACCATGAAACTGACACCGCTCTCTGCTGCGGCATCGACGATCGTCTTACTTTGATGCACCATCGCTACGGTGTAGCCGGTCATGAGACAGAGGCGATCAATCCCGGCAAGCGCCTCCGGAAAGGTTCGTGCGTCGTCGAGATCGAGGTAGACTGCGTGCTGCCCCTCTCGCTTCCAGGCATCCACCTGATCGTGGCGGCGTGACGCGAGAACAACCTCGACCGCCTCCGGCTGTTTCTCCAGCGCATGTACAACTGCCCGGCCCGTGCGACCGCTCGCGCCCAGAACCAAGATGCTCGGCTTCATCCCTTTAGACCCATCGTTTTGCATACCGTATCTCCTCTCGTTTTACCAAGATGTATCTGCTCTCTCTTGGTATCGTATCCATATATTCTCTCGTTGTATCCGAACGTTCGGACTTTTTGCAGCAAAAAAAGAGCCAGCTAGTATTCAGGAATGAGTACCGCTTCACGAAAGAGCATTCCCATACAAACCTCCATGATTTGTTGCACACGTGTCTCCCGATTGACTGCTCCAAAGGCGGCCTGATCTATTGCAGCCCGGCTCACGAGACCAAGGATCATCGTCAACAAGGCAGCATCGGCAATATGGCGCACAGGATAATCTTGACGCAATGCTTGAAGAAGTTTCAAGAGGACGAGATCCGATGAGAGTGGATGCTCCCCCATATACGCAAGTTTCCCCTGGATCAACGCTTCCTGCTGCACACGCAAAAAGCAAAAAGAGGCTTCCTGTGGATGACTCAGGCTCCAGGTAATAAAGGCCTTCCCCATCGCCAGAAATCGATGCAGAGGTTCCGGATCAGCCAGATGATAGGCCTGCATCAGCACCTGATCCTCTTGCTCCATAATATCCTGGAGGAGCGCTGAAGCAATCTCTTCCTTACTCTTGAAGTGGGTATACAGACTCGCCTTCGACTTAAATCCTGCCGCACGACGAATATCATCGATTGACGTGGCATCATACCCTCGCTTACTGAAGAGTTGAAGGGCCGCCTGCAAGATACCATCACGACCGTGTGACAGAGGTTTCTCGCTCGCTGTTGAGATCATAGAATAGGTACTCTTTTCTTTCGGAAACGTCCGATCGTTCGTACTCTTTTAGTATACGCTGAACGAAAGTGTCTGTCAAGAGGTATCTCCAGGACTCCAGGATAAGCAAATACGAGGAATTAGCGTACTTTTGTTCCAAATTTAATGGGGTAAGAACGGCTTTAGTATACTTTGCATGCCTTTCTGTCGTCTTCTTCAGTATCATCTCAAGTGGCTTGCAATGCCGTCTCACATCGCTCTTTCCTATTTTTCTGTTATCCGGGAGATACCTCAAGCTGGGAGGCTTGCGCCTGGCAACGTCTCTCGGCAGGAGAAGGCAGTCAAGACGGCAACCTTTACCGAGGCAAGAACGCTCTCATTCCAACTGCCAGGAGATGGGCAGAATACGCCAATCGGTTTCAAAGATGCGCTCATGCAGTTCTAACTCGACAATGGCAGCCAGGACGCCTTTCTGACGCCCGGCATCGGCCGCGCTCGTGACTTGAAACGGCCAAAAGCCTGCGGTACTTCCAGAGAGGTGAGGATGCAGGAAGCCCTGGGAGTAGTTGACGACAATACGCACCGGCTGAAGCGGCCCGTTTGGACCCCGCATGACTCGTGCCGCTCGCTGTTCAGGCCAGCTGAGCTCAAAGCGGGTCACCAGACCGCCAGAACCATCTTCTTCGGGGCCGATCATCTGCACATTTCCAGTGCCGTTTAAGAACAAGGTATTGGCCTCCTCTAAGATCTCCACGGCGACTGGCCTGAGCAGTTCGACTCCTTGGCGATATACCACCTCTTTGGCACCGCGGCTCATTGCTCCCTCGTAAGTGCCGGACCGCAAATCTTGCAGGTGACGAAGCAGATCGTCAGCGCGGACTGTGGACGGGATCGGATGACTCATGATGCGCTCCTTTCCTGGAATATCTCTGCTTTACACACTGGCAACTGAACCGCCATCAACGCGCAGATTGGCCCCGGTGATAAACGAGGCGGCCTCTGATGCGAGAAAGACGATCGCCGCTGCCACTTCTTCAGGCTTCCCCGCGCGTCCAAGCTCGATATGTGGTCGATTGTGGCGTAAAAACTCCTCCTCGGCCTGCTGTACCGTGATCCGCTTCGCTTTGGCTTGGTCTGCTTTCACACTACGAGACGGCAGCAACGTGCGCGCTACTCATGAGCGCTCTACGCAAGCGCGGTAGCGAGCGGTAGAAGTAGGTCTTCACGGTCGTCTCCGGCATGTTGAGCATTCGCCCGATCTCCGAGAAGGTCAGTTGCCTGAAACAGCGCAGGTGGACGATCGGGCGAAACCTGAGTGGGAGTTGACGTATCGCCTGATGCAGGGCAGCGTGCAGGTCAAGTTGCTCCACGATCTCCTCTGGCACCGGTCGCGGATCCGGGATGGACTCAATCAGCGCAATCCCCTCGCTCTCATCTTCCCAGAAGAGTTCAGAGAAATGAATCGAAGGTCTACGCCGCTGCTTGCGCAATTCGTCCAGGCAGCGATGGCGTGCGACCTGAAACAACCACGCCTTGAGTGGCACGTCCCTCAGCAACGTTGGCCGAGAAACATAGAGCTGGAGCAAGACAAACTGCAGGACATCGTGAGCCTGTTCATCGTCCTTGAGGACGCGCCGCATATACTCCAGTAAGGGACTGCGATACCGGCTGACCAGGGCTTCAAAGGCGTACTCGTCGCCTGCAAGTGATTGTCCCAACAGGATGCCGTCAGAGGGCTCTGTTCCCTGCGAGATGCTGTGTTTCCCTTGTTGCATAGACGACATGCTCTTTATCCTTTCCATCATCCAATTTCAAGTGGTGGTCAAGTTCACCCCTCATCCGTGCCGTTTTGCTCGCTGCCCACCCTGTTGTGAGGTCGGACAGCGCAAGCAAAACGTGCCTGGACGCAGTCCGGGGGACTGTGTGG
>WNEZ01001222.1_pt1 | contig 25649 bp, 25 predicted proteins | sample 5400521 | NCBI WGS metagenome assembly WNEZ01 (sample SAMN13153339, study PRJNA577476) | soil metagenome | isolation source: 120 cm saprolite under Douglas fir tree site 2 hole 1 replicate 1 | place: USA:California | collected 2015-04-18
AAAGGGGCGACCTCGCGGTAGCCCGCGGATCGATAGAGGCTGATCGCTTCGACCAGAGTCTTGTTCGTTTCGAGTCGAACGGCCCGGGCACCGTGCTTGGCGGCGTGCTCCTCGAGCTCGCGCAGAATTCGACGGCCCAAGCCGAGGCCACGCGCGGATTCAGCAACCCACATACGCTTGATCTCGGCCGGCTCGTTGTCGTGGAACTTGAGGGCACCGGAGCCGATTGGCTCCCCCCGGAGGGTGGCCACCACCAAGAGACCGGCCGGAAGCCGCAGCTCCTCCTCGCTGGCAGGGATGCTCCGCGCAGGATCGAAGCCGGTGTCGAACCGGCGGTCGAGCTCGGAGAAGTACTCGCTGATGCAATACCGAGCGTGTGGATGGGCCGGATCGATTGGGGCGACCTCGACCATGGCCGCGGTCCAGCGCCGCTCGACGTCGGCTGTCGCGGCGACCACGATCAGCTCACGGGTTGTCGGGCCGACGGGGCGGCGATCCCAGTCGCCATATTCGCGCTCGACGGCGAAGCCCGCGTCGGCGAGCGATTGCGTCAGCTCTCGTTCGGTGCGGAACCGCAGCTTGGTGGGTGACACCAGCTCTGCGCCGGTAGCCGCAAAGGCGTAGTGGCCTGTGCACGTGATGATCCCGTCGCGCACGTCATGGACCTCGGTCCAGGTCTCGACCCGCCCCGCGTTGGGATCATCCGCGGACCAGCGGGCGTCGCGGGACCAGTCCTCCCACTCCCGTGCTCCGGGGTTGCGGCTCTCGAAGGCCAGTCTTCCGCCGGGCCGCAGAGCGGCAGCCAGGCTCGTGAGTGCTGCGTGCCAGCTCGCATCCGTGATGAAGAACTGAGCCACGTGGCCGGTCATGACGGCCAGGTCGGCGTTCGGCGTACCAAGCCGGCTGGCGTCGCCGTCGATCCAACGCACTCGGTCGCTGCACCGGCGCCTTGCGATGTCGAGCATTGCCGGCGCCGGGTCGACCCCGATGAGTTGGTAACCCTGCCTGGCCAGCTCGCAGGTGATCAGTCCCGTGCCGCAGCCCAGGTCGACGATCGAGGCCGCGCCCACCTCGGCGGCGAGCTGCGAATAGAAGCCAGGCTGCGCGTCGGCGGAGTATGGGTTCATCGTGTCGTAGATCGCGACCAGCCGGGGGGCTGTGAATTCGGCGATTGTCGCCACGGACCTAATTCGACGGACCGAGAACCGATGCGATCCGCTGGATGTCCGGCTCTGCCATATCGGTGAACCTCAAACCGATCTCGAACTTTGCTTCTACATCGGGCGGGACCTCGTCGGTCCACACGACCGTGGCCCAGCAGCGGACCACCGAGTCGTCCGGCAGCATCACATCGAGTTCCAGCCGGCTGCCGATTGCGACGGTCTCGTCTGAAAAGACACGCATACCGCCGAGGCTGATATCTCGCGTGTTGTAACGGTGGTGAAGGAAACTTAGGCCGGCAGGCCGATAGAACACGGGTGCGGCCACCCTGGGATATCGCCGCCGCTCGCGCCGAGAGCGCTCTGAACGATCATCGCTCGCCATGTCCGGCCCACAAGACTAGTTCGGCGACGTTTCCTCGGGTGGCAGTGGCACCGAATGGAACAAGAGCATCTTCCAGCCGCCGCTCTCCCGCTGGAAGGCGATCGTAGTCGGCGCAGAGACATGTTGTGGCTTGCCTTCCAACGTGTAGTCCTGGTCCATCCAACACGTCAGCAGTCCGACCTCTCCCAGCACGGTTTCACGGACGTCGCTGATCGTCGTGTGAACGTCATCGACCATCGTCATCATCTGATGGATATAAGCGCTGAGCTCGTCGATGCCGCGCAACCACCGACGAGAGATCTCGTCGACTGTCTGAATGTCTTGCGCTCCCGCTCTGATGACGGCCTCGCCGTCCTTGCGGTCGAGGGAATCCAAGAATTGCCGGGTCGCTGCCTCCAGTGCTCCGCCCATCTCCACCTCCGCCAATTTGACCTACCCAGATTGTGGCCCCGACCGGCAATTCGAGCAAGTGCGGTGTAACCTGCCCCGGTAGTCGTCGGCATAGGCGTGGCGCGGGGCGCCGGGGGGACGTGCCCGCCTCCATCACCCCGGCGAGTGAGCGGAGGTGTCATATGAGACGCATCTGGGCCGTCCGTGTGCTGGCCGTCATCGCCGTGTTGGGTCTGACCATCGTCAGCACGAGCGCGGACCAAGGCAGGAATGTATCGCTGAGAGCGAAGCTGTCGGGCTTCAAGGAGGCGCCTCCCAAGCTCTCCAATGGCACCGGGAGCTTCACCGGCACCATCAACGGCGGAACGCTCTCCTACACGCTCACCTTCTCTGGGATGGCAAGCGATGTCACCCAGGCCCACATTCACTTCGGGCAAACCGGCGTGAGCGCCGCCGTCATCCTGTGGCTATGCGATTCGGCCGCCAATCCGAGTCCGATCAGCACGACACCTCACTGCCCCGCCAAAGGAGGCACCGTCAAGGGGTCGCTGACGGCCGCCGACGTTATAGGCGTTCCGACCCAGAACGTCTCCAAGGGCGATTTCACCGGCGCCATCCGGATCATCCGCAGCGGCGACGCGTACGTCAACGTGCACACGATGACCTTCGGACTTGGGGAAATCCGAGGCCAGGTCAGGTCAGAACAAGACTGAGCTCCGTTCGATCCTCAATGCCGGCGGCGAGCGTCGCCGCCGGCGCCACTCCGCTCGGTAAGGTTTGATCACCGATGTCGAGAACGAGGTACGTGCTCCGACCATGGGGTGAGGGCGCCCTCCAGGGTGCTAAAACCAAGGAGTGCTGAGTTGAAGTACATGATCATGACGTTCGGGTCCGCCGAGGGTGCACTCGAAGCCATGGGCAGGGAGTGGATGGTCGAGATGATCCATTTCATGCAACAGCTCGACGAGGATCTGAAGAAGTCGGGCGAGCTCGTCAGCGCCGAAGGTCTGGCGGACGGAAGCCAGGCCAAGACGGTGCGGTTCCAGAACGGCATCCCTGTCGCGACTGACGGGCCATTTGCCGAGGCGAAAGAGTCTCTGGTCGGCTACTGGATCGTCGATGTCGAGAGCGAGGCGCGGGCGATCGAGATCGCGTCACGCATCGTCGCCTACGTCAAGGCGCCCATCGAAGTGCGCCGGGTGATGGACGCTCCGCCTGAGGTCTGAGCTGGAGTCCCAGATCGAGGACCTGCTGCGCGGGCTTGCGCCGGAGGTCCTCGGCGCGCTGGTGCGCCGTCATGGGCAGTTCGACGCCTGTGAGGACGCTGTCCAGGAGGCGCTGCTCGCGGCGGCGACGCAATGGCCGGAGAACGGCGTGCCGGACAATCCGCGATCGTGGCTGATGACCGTTGCCAATCGGCGGCTGGTCGATGAATGGCGGAGCGAGAGCGCCCGGCGACGTCGAGAAGAAAACGCGGCGATCATGGAATTGCCGGCCAAACCACAAGCCTCCGCTGATGACGACAGCCTCACCCTTCTTTTCCTCTGCTGCCATCCAGCTCTGTCCACGCCCTCGCAGCTTGCCCTCACGCTGCGGGCGGTTGGCGGTCTGACCACCGCTGAGATCGCGCACGCATTCCTGGTCCCCGAGTCGACGATGGCCCAGCGCATCAGCCGTGCCAAGGAGCGCATCAGGAGTACCGGCGCTCGCTTCGAGCTTCCGCCGGAGGCCGACCGCGCAGGACGCCTCCTTGTCGTGATGCACGTGCTCTACCTCATCTTCAACGAGGGTTACATGACGAGCTCGGGCCCTGTGCTGCATCGCGCCGATCTGACCGCCGAGGCGATCAGGCTCACGCGCATGGTCCACCGGCTGATACCGAGCGATGGCGAGGCCGCCGGTCTGCTCGCACTCATGCTCCTGACCGATGCCCGACGCACAGCCCGAACGACCGCCGACGGCTCCATCGTTCCACTCGCCGAGCAGCAGCGTTCGCTTTGGAACGCGGCCCAGATCGAGGAGGGTGTCGCGCTCTTGACACGCACTCTTGGCACCGCGCCGGTCGGTCCCTACCAGATGCAAGCGGCGATCGCGGCCGTCCATGACGAGGCGCCGAGCGCCGATGAGACCGACTGGCCGCAGATCCTCGCGTTGTACGAGGTGCTCGAGCGGGTATCGCCCGGCCCGGTGGTCACGCTCAACCGAGCGGTGGCGGTCGCCATGGTCAACGGCCCTCGAGCCGGTCTCGCTTTGCTCGGAACACTCGACTCCGACGAGCGGATGGCGCACAACCACCGCCTCGAGGCCGTTCGTGGTCACCTGCTCGAGCTTGGGTGCCCGCCACGCCTACCTCCGAGCCGCCCGGATGACGGCAAGTCTTCCGGAGCAGCGGCATCTGACGCTGCGGGCGGCGCGGCTCACCGAGGACGGTCCGGAGGCTTCTGTTGAGACCGGCGGCGGATAATGCCGCCGTGTCTCAGAAAGCGGTGCTGCCGCTGGACGTTCAAAACTCTTACCGGGCCCGCTACCGCGCATTGCGGCCGAGCTGGAGCTCGAGTGGGGAACAGCTCGAGGCGCTGGTACGCACCTACCTGACCCCCGAATGCCAGGTCATGGATCTCGGATGCGGCCGCGGGGGACTGGTCGAGCTGTTCTGGAAAGACGTGAAGCTTGCCGCCGGGCTCGACCCCGACATCCCCTCACTCGCCGAACATCGAGCGCACGGCATGCCCGTGATCAGGGGGCGAGGAGAGGAGCTGCCATTCGCGGGTGGGTCGTTTGACCTCGTCGTGTGTCTCTGGGTGCTGGAGCACGTGCGCAACCCGGATCGAGTGTTTAGCGAGGTGCGTCGGGTCCTGCGGCCCGGCGGTCATTTCGTGTTTCTCACCCCTAACCTTCGAAACCCGCTGCTCGTTCTCAATCGCCTGGGCCGGGCTCTGCCGCAGCTTCAACGCCGGCTGGTGCCTCGGATGTATGGCCGCAGCGAGGCGGACACTTTCCCAGTCCAGTACCGGGCGAATACCACGACCACGATCCGCTCTCTGGCAGGTCGCGCTGGCCTGCAGGTCGTCGAGCTGCGGGTGGTGCCGGATCCGACCTACCTGGCCTTCAACCGTTTCATGTTTCGGGCTTCGGTGATGTCAGAGAGGCTTCTCCCTCGGGGTTGGGGCATTCACCTGCTGGGCGATCTGACAAGATAGCGCCGATGAGCTTTCCCGAACTTCTTCAGATCATTGCCTTGATAGTTTTCGTGGTGGCCGCGATCGGCTGGTCCTTCAAGAAAGTCGACCTGATCGCCATCGGCCTGGCACTGTGGGTGCTTTCAACATTCATCACCGACCTGGGGCATCTGAGCCTGGCCATCATCTTGCTGATCCTGGCTTTCGTTGCCTTCGTGCTCGCCGCCATCGGCTGGAAATACAAGAAGATCGGATTGATAGCGGTCGGGCTGGCGCTCTGGATGGCTGCGCTAGTCGTCCCCCAGTTCATCCACTGAACCCGACTTCTAAGCTCCATTCTCCCCACCCGGCTGGCCCCGTCCACTGGGGTCCCCGCGCCGCAGCCGCGGGAGGCAGCCTCCCCACGTGGTGGGGAGGTTAACGCGCGGCCACCCGCGCCGCACCACCGCCGCCTGTTAAACGGGCGGCGATCAGCACCGGCACGATCGTTACCAGGATCACGAACGACACCACCACGTTGACCTCCGGCAGCCTCTGGCCGAGCCGGATGGCTCCGAAGATCCAGATCGGCAGTGTGTTCTGCGCACCGGCGGTGAATGTGGTGACGATCACCTCGTCGAATGAAAGCGCGAACGCGAGCATGGCGCCTGCCACTACGGACGTCGAGATCAGCGGCAGCGTGATGTCCCGAAATGTCTGAAATCCGTTCGCGCCGAGGTCCATCGCCGCCTCGACGAGCGAACCCTGCGTTCGCCGCAGCCGAGCCAGCACGTTGTTGTAGACGACCACGATGCAGAACGTCGTGTGTCCGACCACAATCGTCCAGAACGACAACGGAAAGCCCCCAAAGCTGAAGAAGGCGTTGAGCGCGATGCCGGTGACGATCCCCGGCAGTGCGAGCGGCAGGATGAAAAGCAAGCTCACCACGTCCCGTCCGAAGAAGCTCAGGCGATGGATGGCGAACGCTGCGCACGAGCCGAGCACCAGCGCGAGCGCAGTGGCGGCAAGCCCGGCCTGCAATGAAAGCCCCAAAGCGGTCCTGATCTCTGGGTCGTTCCACGTTGCCGTGAACCACTTGGTCGTGAGGCCCGGTATGGGCCAGCTCTCGATGTTCGAGGTATTGAAGGCGTAGAAGAAGATCAGCAGGATGGGGATGAACAGAAACAGCAGGATGAGCCCGACCCAGATTCTGAGCCCAAGCTTCGTCCACACGCCTTCCACGATTTAGTGTTGCGACCCCGAGATCCGACGAAGATGCGAGGAGCTTCGGGGGCGCGACACTATAGCGCCTCGAAGGCGCCAAGGCGCTGGGCGACAAGAAGGTAGACGGCCATGATTCCCACCGGCACGATGGCAAGCGCCGCCGCAAAGGGGACGTTGTTGGCGACGCCCACGTTGCTGTAGACGACGTTTCCAATGAACGTGGAGCCTGCGCCGCCGACCAGGATTGGCGTGATGTAGTCGCCGAGCGTGAGCGAGAAGGTGAATATCGAGCCGGCGACCACACCGGGAAACGCCAGCGGCAGCACGACATCACGCACCGCCCTCCACCGCGGCGCGCCGAGGTCCGCCGCCGCCTCGAGCAGCGTCTCCGGAACTCGTTCGAGAGCCGCGTACGTCGGGATGATCATGAACGGCAGCCAGATGTAGGAGAAGACGATCCACATCGCCACATACGTGTAGCCGATGTTGGCCGGTGGTAGGCCGATCGACTGAAGACTCCAGTTGAGGAGACCGCTGTGGTTGAGGATCAGGATCCAGGAGTAGACACGGGCCAGGTAAGACGCCCACAAGGGCAGCAGCACGGCCGCGAACAAAATGGTCTGCGCGCGGCGTGATGCCACGCGCGCCATGAAATACGCGAACGGGAACGCAAGGACTGCATCTGTGAGCGTGACCAGCGCGGCCAGTCCCACCGTGCGGCCAACGATGAGTCGATACGCCGGTTCGCTGAGGATGAGCCGGAAGTTGTCCAGGTTCCACACCTGGATGATCTGGGTCGTAAAGGTGTCGATCGTCCAGAAGGCCGTGATGAGCAGCAGGACGAGCGAGGCCAGGTAAATGAGCACGAACCACGCGAGTGGTGGGACGAGGAGAAGGGCTGAACGCAGCCACGGCAGGCGCCAGAAGAGGCTCTGCAGAGGGGCGGCCCCGCGATTCTTGCGGAGCCGCCCGGCAGTTGTTACCGCCATTTCAGGCGACGCAATTTACGCCGTGATGGATGTCCAGGCCGTCTGCCACTGAGAGTAATCGACGCAGTTTTTGCTGCCGTCGGCGCAGGTGGCGATGGGGGTCTTCCAGTAATGGATGGTGTTGAAGTACGAGCCCGGTGCGTCGGCGTGGTACTGCGCGCACGAGCCGGCCTGCAGAGCCTCCATCTCGGCGCAGGCCTTGGTGTTGACTGGGGTCTCACCGAAGTACAGCGCCTGCAGGGCCTGGACCTTCGGGGTGCTCACGTACGCCGTCCACAGGTATGCGCAGTTCGGATGTGTTGCGTTCGTGGCGAGCATCCAGGTGTCGCCCCAGCCCGTCGCCCCCTCGATCGGGATCGTGTCCGCGAACGCCCCGCCCGCGGACTTGAGCTGAATCGTCTGGTAAGGCCACGCGGCGCCGATTGTCACGTCACCGTTCTGGAACAGCGTGATCTCGTCGCCCGCGGTGCCCCAATACTTCTTGATCAGTGGCCGCTGCTGCTTGAGCAGCGCGACAGTTGCGTCGAATTGCTTCTGGGTCAGCTCGTACGGGTCCTTGATGCCCAGGCTCGGCTGCGACTTGCTCAAATAGAGCGCAGCGTCCGCGATCGTAATCGGGTAGTCATAGGCTGTGACGAGCCCCTTGTTGGACGCGTCATAGACAGCGGCCCAGCTCGTCGGCGGGTTGGGAAACTTCTTGGTGCTGTAGAGCAACGTGTTCGGACCCCACTGCAGCGAGATGCCATAGTGGATGCCGTTGATCGTGTTGTATGCGGGCGCCTTGAAGTAGGTCTGGAAGTTGTTGAAGTCGGGGATCAGGGCGGTGTTCATGGGCTTGACGTCGCCGCTATAGATCAAGCGGAGGTCGGCGTCGCCGGATGCGGACACCATGTCCCACTGGCCGCTGCCACCACCCTTCATCAGGCTCACCATCTCGTCTGACGAGCCCGCGTACTTGGCATTGACCTTGCATCCGGTGTTGGCGGTGAACTGGTCAACCCACGACTTGTCCGTGTAGCCCTCCCACGCGATCAGGTTGAGCGCACCCTCGCCGGGGCCCACGGTTGTTGGGGGCTTGGTGTTGGCGGTCGGCGGCTGCGCGGCGGTGGAGCCGCCGGTGCTCGTGGTGGAACCGCACGCTGTGAGCGCGATGAGCGCCGCGGCGGCGACCGTTCCCAGCCGGACCCACAGGGCTGGGGCTTCTGTCGATCTCATTCTTCCTACCTCTCCGTGGTTTTCTATACCGCGGCCGGTTTCACTTCGGCCGGTTGCTGGTCGAGCACGTAAGTATGCTCGGGCGCCCAGGCGAGCCGGATCCGGCGGCCCTCGTATCGGAGCGCCTCGCCGGCCGCCTCCGTGTTCTGGCGCACGGCCACGAGTTGCTCGCCTCGGTCCAGGCGGACGTTGAAGCGGGTCGTCTGCCCCACATAGACCACCTGCTCGACGATCCCGTGCTCGACGGTCATGCCCGCCGCGGCCGCGTCATGTTCGAGCAGCATGTGCAGCTTTTCGGGACGGACGACGAACTTGATCCCGTCGCGCGTGAGGAGGTTGGAGATGCCGATGAACCCTGCCACGAACTCGGTCGCCGGCCGCTCGTAGAGCTCGACTGGTGGCCCGATCTGCTCGATGCTCCCGTTCGCCATCACGGCGACGCGGTCGCTCATCGTGAGTGCCTCCTCCTGGTCGTGCGTCACATAGATAAAGGTGATTCCGACTTCCTTCTGGATGCGCTTGAGTTCGAGCTGCATCTCCTGGCGCAGCTTGAGGTCCAGGGCTCCAAGTGGCTCGTCGAGAAGGAGGACCTCGGGCTCGTTGACGACGGCGCGAGCCAGGGCGACGCGCTGGCGCTGGCCGCCTGACAGCTGGTTCGGCTTGCGTTTGTCCAGCCCGACCAGCCGGACCATCTTCAGCGCGCGGTCCACCCGCTCACGCCGCTCGCCGGCAGGGACGCCCTTCACGCGAAGGCCGTAGCCGATGTTGTCGCCGACCGTCATGTGCGGGAAGAGCGCGTAGTCCTGGAAGACGGTGTTCGTCTCGCGCTGGTGGGGCGGCACCGATGTCACGTCGCGGCCGCCCAGCTCGATCTTGCCGCCATCGGGATGCTCGAAACCGGCAATCAACCGCAGCAGGGTCGTCTTCCCCGAGCCCGAGGGACCGAGCAGGGTGAAGAACTCGCCCTCGTCGACGGTCAAGTCGATTCCGGCAACCGCGACGACGTGCCCGTAGTTCTTGCGGACTCCTTGAAGCCGCAGCGCCGCCGGCATTTCTTTGTTGCTCAGTCGAGGGACGCCATGACGTGCTTGATCTGGGTGTACTCCTCGAGCGAGTAGATCGACATGTCCTTGCCGTAGCCGCTCTGCTTGTAGCCGCCGTGCGGCATCTCGTTGACCAGCGGGATGTGCGTATTGATCCACACGGTTCCGAACTGGAGCCGCCTGGCCATGCGCAGCGCGCGGCCGACGTCGCGTGTCCACACCGATGCCGCAAGACCATAGTCGACCGAGTTCGCCCACTCCAGCGCCTCGTCCTCGTCGGTGAACTGCTGGATGGTGACGACCGGGCCGAAGACCTCGCGCTTCACGATCTCCGCATCGGGCCCGGGCGGAAGGACGATGGTCGGCTCGTACCACGACCCGGCGCGCTTGATCCGGGCGCCACCGGTCGCGATCTCGGCGCCTGCTTTGCGCGCGCGCTCGACAAAGCCGGACACGCGCTCGAGCTGCTCCTCGGAGACAAGCGGTCCCATATCGGTGTCGGACGCGGCGGGGTCGCCGACCTTCAGCGACTCGACCGCCGGCACGAGGTCCTTGATCAGCTTGTCATGGATGCGTGGACCGGCAAGCACCCTGGTCGCGGAGGTGCAGTCCTGCCCCGCGTTGAAGAAGCCGCCGATCTTGATCCCTTCGACCACCGCATCGAGGTCGGCGTCATCGAAGACGATCACCGGTGCCTTGCCCCCGAGCTCGAGGTGCACGCGCTTCAGTGTCGATGCGGCCTCACGCGCCACCACCTTGCCGGTGGCGACGTCGCCGGTGAGCGAGACCATCGCCACGCCCGGGTGGCGTACGAGGGCCGCGCCGACCTGCTCGCCGTCCCCGGTGACGACGTTGAGTACCCCCGGCGGAAAGATTTCTTCGTCCTCGACCAGCTCGGCGAGGCGCAGCGCGGTCAGCGGCGTCCATTCGGACGGCTTCAACACGACCGTGTTGCCGGCGGCCAGCGCGGGGCCGAGCTTCCAGGCAGTCATCATCAGCGGGTAGTTCCATGGCGCAATCGAGCCGACGACGCCAAGCGGCTCGCGCCGGAGGAAGCTTGTGAAGCCCTTCATGTACTCGCCCGCGGCGCGGCCCTCGAGCAGGCGCGCGGCGCCCGCGAAGAACCGAAAGCAGTCGGCGATTGGCGGGATCTCTTCAGAGATCGTTGGAGCCAGCGGCTTGCCGACGTTCTCGGACTCGATGCGAGCGAGCTCTTCGCCGTGCAGCGCCACGACTTCGGCGAGCTTCAGCAGGCGCTCGCTGCGCTCTCGCGGCGTGGTGTCGAACCAGACGTCGTCGTAGGCGTCGCGGGCGGCTCTGACAGCGTTGTTGACGTCTTCCTCGGTTCCTTTCGGCACTTCTGCGATCACGTTGCCCGTGGCCGGGTTGACGATCTTCTGGAAGTCGTGCCCTGAGCCGGGCCCCCATTTGCCTCCGATGTACATCTCGCGTCGCTTCAAGGTCGTGCTCATGACTTGCTCCTTGCGGGAACCCCCGCCACCTCAGCCAGTGCCGAGCCGAGGATATCCAGCCCCGCCAGCAGTTGATCGTCCGGGATGGTAAGCGGCATCAACGTGCGGATCACGTTGTGATGCATGCCTGACCGCAGCAGTAGGAGGCCGCGCTCGCGGGCGACAGCCAGAATGCGCGCGGTCTCCGTGTCAGCCGGGACCTTGGTCTTGCGGTCGCGAACCAACTCCATGCCGGCCATCGCGCCCATGACGCGAACATCGCCCACCAGCTCATGCTCGGCCGACCAGGTGCGCATGCGCTCCTCGATCACAGAGCCGATCCTCGCAGCGCGCTCCGGCAGCCGCTCATCGCGCATGACGTCCATCACCGCGAGGCCCGCGGCGCAGGCGACGGGATTGCCGGCAAACGTGCCGCCCAATCCTCCCGGAGCGGGCGCGTCCATCACCTCGGCGCGACCGACGACCGCGGAAAGCGGAAAGCCGGCGGCCAGGCTCTTGGCCACTGTCACCAGGTCCGGCGACACGCCCGAATGCTCGATTGCAAAGAACTTGCCGGTCCGCCCGAAGCCGGTCTGGATCTCGTCGACGATCAGCAAGATCTCGTGTCGCTCGGTGAGCTCGCGCAACGCCCGCAAGAAATTCTGCGGCGCCGGGACGAAGCCACCCTCACCCAGGACGGGCTCGATGATGATCGCGGCGACTCGCTGCGGTGACACGACCGATTCGAACATGTCCTCGAGGGCGGCGAGCGCCTGCTCCGAGCTCCAGCCGCGGTACTCGTAGGGGAACGGGGTCTGGTAGACCTCTGCCGCGTACGGTCCGAAGTTCTGCTTGTAAGGGTTGACCGTGCCGGTCAGGCTGAGTGCGAGCAGCGTGCGGCCGTGGAATCCGCCGCTGAAGCTGATAACCGCGGAGCGCCCCGTAGCAGCTCGCGCGATCTTGACCGCATTCTCCACGGCCTCCGCTCCGGTGCTGAAGAAGATCGCTTTCTTCGGCCCGTTGCCCGGCGCCACCTCGCAAAGGCGCTCGGCCAGCCGGAGGTATGACTCGTACATCACGACCTGGAAGGCGGTGTGGGTCGCGCGGTCGAGCTGTGCGCGGACCGCCGCCATGACGCGCGGGTGGTTGTGGCCGACGTTCATGACGCCGATCCCACCGACGAAGTCGATGTAACGCCGGCCGGAGGAATCCCAGATCTCCGCGCCCTTAGCGTGGTCGGCGACGAGCGGGTGCGCGGTCGTCAGGCCGCGCGGCAGGTATCGCTCGCGGAGAGCCTTCAGCTCCTCAGCGTCGTCGCTCAAGGTCTCGGTCATTCAATCACGGTCAGCGGTGCACCGCTAAAGATTGACTGCTGCACCGCCCCACCCTACCCTCCCCATGCGTGGGGAGGTGAATTCGGTGGATGCCGTTGCAGCCGTCGAGAGGCTCTGGCCTGACCGGGGGGCGAGCGTCGTACCGCTGTCGGGTGGCATCACCAACCACAACTTCAAGGTCGAGGTGCGCGGCGAGGCTTTCGTCCTCCGCATGGGCGGTGCCCAGACGGGCCTGCTCGGCGTCGACCGGCAGGTAGAGCACCAGGCCAGCCTGCGGGCGGCCGAGGTGGGGTTGGGTCCGGATGTGGCCGGCTTCTTCGAGACCGAAGGGTGGCTCGTGACGCGATTCATAGATGGCCGCCCGATCCCGCCGGAGGAGATGCGGAAGCCGGAAACCATCCGGCGGGTGGCAGCCGCGCTGCAGAAGTTTCACGACGCGGCGCCGATCCCGGGGCGCTTTGACGCGCACGAGGTCGTCGAGGAATATCGGCGTGAGGCCGAGGCTCACGGCGTTGCGATCCCCGACGCGTACGCCGCCGCCCACGAGATGTCGGAGCGGATCCGGCATGTTCGCGGACCGCAGCCCCTCGTGCCCAGCCACAACGACCTGCTCAACGCCAACTTCCTCGACGACGGAGACATCAGGATCGTCGACTGGGAGTACGCCGGCATGGGCGATCGCTTCTTCGACCTTGCCAACTTCTCCGTCAACCATGAATTCGGAGCGCCGGGGGACCATGTTCTGCTCACGGCCTACTTCGGCCAGGCGACCCGAGCAAAGTTCGCCGCGCTGACGATGATGAAGTTCATGTCGGACTTTCGCGAAGCGATGTGGGGAGTCCTGCAAAGCGGCATCTCCGAGCTCGATTTCGATTTCAAGAGCTACGCGGCCAAGCATTTCGATCGGCTAGCTGCGCACGCGCGCGCCCTGAGGATCGAATAACGGCTCATCGGTGATCTGGCCTGGCACCCAGGTGCCAAATATCTCGACCTCGACCGCGGTACCGGTGCGGGCGGTTGCGGGCACGTACGCGTACGCGATCGAGCGCCCAACCGTGTAGCCATATCCGCCGCTGGTGACGCGTCCGCCGACGTCGCCGCCGATGCGAACCGGCTCGGAGCCGAGCGCCACCGAATGCGGGTCGTCCAGCACCAGGCAGGCGAGACGCGTGGCGGGCTGCGCCTCGCGCGCCTTCAGCAGCGCTTCCCGACCGATGAAGTCGCCTTTGTCGAGCTTCACGACGAAACCGAGGCCGGCCTCGTAGGGATTCACTTCGGGTCCGATGTCCGCGCCCCAGACGCGATATCCCTTTTCGAGCCGCATCGAATCCACGGCCTTGTAGCCGCCGGCGCTCAGGCCGCGGCCGCTGCCGGCCTCCCAGATCGTGTCCCACAGCCGGAGGCCGAACTCGGAGGGGCAGTACAGCTCCCAGCCGAGCTCGCCCACATAAGTGACGCGAAGCGCCAGGCAGGGAACGAGGCCGACAGCCAGCCGCTGCGCGGTCATGTACGGGAATGCCTTGTTGGAAAGGTCGGTCGCCGTGAGCGGCTGCAGTATCTGACGCGCCGCGGGCCCCCAGAGCCCGATGCACGCCAGGGATGATGTGACGTCCTCGACCTGCACGGAACCGTCATCTGGAACGTGGTCGCGGATCCAGTAGAGATCGTGCTGCCCGAACGCGGTGCCGGTGACGATGCGAAACCTGTCCTCGGCCAATCGAGTGACCGTGAAGTCGCACTCGATGCCGCCGCCTTCGTTGAGCATCTGCGTGTACGTGAGCGCGCCGACTGCGCGCGCGACGCGATTGTCGGCCAGTCGTTCCAGGAACTCTGGCGCGCCTCGCCCGCGGACTTCGATCTTGGCGAACGACGTGAAATCGAATAGAGCGGCGGTCTCGCGACACGCGCGATGCTCGGCCTCGATCGCGGGTGACCACAGCCTGCCCGCCCAACCGCGAGGGCGCAGCGACTCGTCTCCGCGCGCGGCATTCGGCTCGAACCAGTTGGCCCGCTCCCAGCCCGACTTCTCGCCGAATGCTGCGTTGAGCTCATTGAGGCGGGGGTAGGCCGGCGACAGCCGCAGGGGTCTCCCGGCGGTGCGCTCGTGGCCTGGGTACTTGACGTCGTAGTAGGTCGAATAGACCTCGCGCGTCCTGGCCAGCGTGTAATCGCGGCTGATGTAGTGGCGTCCGAACCGCCGCGAGTCCATCTCCCATGCATCGAGATGAGGCCGGCCGTCCACGATCCACTCCGCGACGAGCCGGCCCATGCCGCCCGCGCCCGCCAGGCCGTGTGCGCAGAATCCCGCCGCCACCCAGAAGCCTCGCACCTCGGTCGGCCCGAGGATGAACTCGCCGTCCGGGGTGAAGGCCTCTGGTCCGTTGACCAGGCGAACCACGCTCGCGTCCTTCAATGTGGGGGTGCGGATGATCGCGTTCGTCATGAGTGGCTCGAATCGCTCCCAGTCGGGCTCGAGCAGCTTCCCGTTGAAGTCTTGTGGGATCCCGTCCAGCCCCCACGGCTTCGGCTCGCGCTCGTAGCCGCCCATGACGAGTCCGCCCGACTCGGGCCGGTAGTAGACCAGCAGCGACGGGTCGCGCATCGTCGGCATGTCGCGCGGCAGGCCTGACGGGGTTGTGATCAGGTATTCGTGGGCCATCGGGATCAACGGCACGGTCACTCCGACGAGCCGTCCGATCTCCGATGCGAACATGCCCCCGGCGTTGACCACGAGCTCGGTGTCGATGTCGCCCTTGCCGGTGACGACTCTCATCACCCGGCCGTTGGCCGTCTCGATCGCCGTGACGCGCGTGTCCTCGCAGATCTCTGCGCCGCGGCGGCGCGCGCCCTCGACCAATGCGAATGTCAGCTGGCTGGGGTCGATGTAACCGTCGGTCGGGAGATATGCGGCGCCGAGGACGCCGTCAGTGGACATCGGCGGGAACATGCGCTGCGCGTCCTCCGCAGAGACGAGCTCGAGTGGCAGCCCAAAGGTCTTCGCCCAGCCTGCCTGGCGCGCCAGCTCCTCCATGCGCTCGGCGCTCGAAGCCAGCCGCAGCGAGCCGACCTCATGCCAGCCCGTCTCGAGGCCGACCTCCTTGCCGAGAGTTCGGTAGAGGTCGACCGAGTTCATCATCATCTGCGTCAGGCTGAGCGAGCCGCGCAGCTGGCCGACCAGCCCGGCGGAGTGGAAGGTCGAGCCGCTTGTGACCCGCGACCTTTCCACCAGCACGGTGTCGGTCCAGCCCAGTCTTGCCAGCCAGTAGAGGATCGCCGCGCCGCCGACACCGCCGCCGATGACGACGGCGCGCGCTTGACTTCTCATGCCCCTCTCCCTAACCCTCCCCCCACAAGGGGGGAGGGAATCAGGTCAGGCGACTTCAGGCGGCGGCTTCGGCCGACTTGACCGCCGGTGTCTCGGGCGCGTTGCGTTGCGCGAGCACGTAATAGATGACACCGACGAGCAAGATCAGCGCAAGGGTGAACTCGAACACGGGGATGTTGGCGAGCGGACCGCCAATCGTGATGTTTGGCAGCGCACTGAGCGGAGGGTTCTGGCCGCCAACGGCAGCATTTCGCGGCCACAGGAAATTGATCTCCATGGCGATGCCCCAGACCAGGGCGAGGATGTTGACGATCGTGCCCCACTGGCCCAGCTTGAAGGGCGCAGCTTCCTTCGGCCAGCCACGGAAACGGGCGATGAGGATGGCCAGGTTGCCGAGGATGTACGACAGGTAGATCATTCCCGTGGCGCCGATCGCGATGGTGCCGGCGCCCGCGTAGTAAATCAGGGGCAAGCCGGCCAGCACGCCGATCACGATGCACGTGCCGACGGGCGTGTGCAGGGTCGAGCTCACGCTGTTGTAGTACTTGGCGAGCGGGAGCTTGCCGTCGCGGCCCATGCCGAAAGCCAGGCGAATGGTCGAGGTCTGGATCGCGAGGCAGCAGACGTAGATCGCTGCGAAGACTACGAGCAGGTAGAGGTTCGCCGCCCAGCCGGGGAAGTTCGACGTGATGATCTCGACGAGTGGGCCCTGTGTGAACTTTCCAGCGCCGGCGTCAGACACGAACTTGCTCACGTCGCCCGGAATGGCGATGATCACGGCGAAGAGGAAGATCGTGCCGATGATCGCGGCCCCGATGATCGATGCGAGAACGGCACGCGGCGCCTCCCTGCGAGGGTTCTTCGTCTCTTCGGCGAGCGTGCTCGCGGTGTCGAATCCGTAGATCACGAAGAGGGACATGAACATGGCCGCAAGGAAGGTCCCGAACTGGGTGCTGAAGCCGGAACCGAGGTAGCTGAAGTCGGTGAAAGTTGAAAGCGACTGGTGGTGGTAGAAGAGCAGCAAGATCAACGCGAACACCACCATCCCAAGGATTTCGAAAACAACCCCAGTGTTGTTGACGAAAGCAACGATCCGCACGCCGAAGATGCTCAGCAGAGTCGTGCTCAGGAGCACTAGCGCCGCTGTGTTGCGCTGGGCATCCGGGTTGTTGGGAATGTTGATGCCCAGGTTGTTGAGCAATGGAATGAGCACCAGGGGGACCGTCGCTACGACCGCGGCGACAGTGAGGACCCCTGCAAACAGGTAGATCCAGCCCGTGAACCAGGCATATGTGCGGTTGGACAGGTACTTCGTCCACTGATAGACGGAACCCGCCACAGGGAAATGGGAGCTGACCTCGGCGAAGTTCAGACCGACGAGCAGCTGGCCGACGACGACGATCGGCCAGCTCCAGAAGAACGCAGGCCCCGCGAGGCTGATACCCAGGATGAACAGGGTGAAGATGCCGGTCGACGGCGAGATGTACGAGAACGCGACCGCGAAGCTGGAGTAAACCCCCAGCACGCGCCTGAGCTCCTGCCGATAGCCGAACCTTGCGAGATCGGCAACGTCGGCATGTTGGGCGTCGTGTTGCACGCTCAAACTGCTACCCCTCCCCGGGCACAAGGCGGCCCGAAACGTTTGTTACAGAAGTAGCGCCGAAGCTATCACTTGATGCCGTCTCCGTCAACGCTGGGGTTTGACGCGGAGCCCGTGGCCTGGCCTCCCCGCCACGCGGGGAGGTACCGCGGTGCGGGGGAGGGGAGACGCGAGTTACATCTGGACGATCGGGCGGACCTCCATGGCCCCGACGCTCGCCACAGGGCACCTGGCCGCGTACTTCACCGCCTCGTCCAGGTCCTTGGCCTCGATGACGTAGAAGCCGACGAGCTGGTCCCCAGTCTTGGCGAAAGGTCCCGACGTGGCGTCGGTGTGGCCGTTGCGGACGCGGACGGTTTTTGAGGTTTTGGACGGCTGCACCGGGTCGCCGGCCTTGAACAGGCCTTTGCTGTTGATCTCTTCGAAGTAAGCGTTGAAGGCGTCGTTCTGCGCGTTGAACGCGGGCGTGCCCGGGGCGGGCATCTTCGATTCGTCGGCATAGAGAAGGTAGAGGTATTTCACGGATGACTCCTTATGTGATTTCGCCGCGGTGCGGCGTGTTGTTGAGGTTTCTTAGACGGGTTTGGCTTGGGCCAGGACTTGTTCGCGCGTGACGCCCTGCATGTGGTGAACCTCGCTGGCGTGCTCCTGCACGCCTCTTATGAGCTTCTCCTCGTCGTCGGTCTCGAGCACCCAGCCGCATTCACATTCGACTCGCTTCTTCATGTGTCTCCTTAGTCTTGTCAGGCCTGACGGTGCCATCCTGGCATCCGGGCTTTGGGGAATCTTTGGAAGCTAGATGCTAAGGGTCTATCTGACGGGCGAGGTGCAGGTCGAGAATGGCGACCGTCTGCTGCGCGAATCGCAGCTCGGCGGCCCGCAAGGTCGCTTCGTCCTGGCATTTCTGGTGACCGAGAGGAAGAGGGCCGTCACGCAAGCGGAGCTCGCCGAGGCCTTGTGGTCCGATTCGCTTCCCGCCTCGTGGACGCTGGCTTTGAGCGCCATCGTTTCGCGGCTCCGCTCTCGACTTGGGAGCGTGGGCCTGCCGCGCACTCGCATCATCGGCAACGCATTCGGCTGCTACCAGTTCACGCCACCAGGAGAAACGTGGGTGGACGTCGAGGCCGCGCTTGCCGGCATCGATGCTGCGGAAGGTGCGATCGTCGCGAGTGATCCTGGCGCGGCCTACGGGCCATCGCTCATCGCAACCACGATCCTCCGGCGCCCGTTTCTGCCCGGCCACGACGGGCCGTGGGTGGACGACCGCCGCGCGCTGCTCGCGTCGAGCCTGGTCAGGGCCATCGACAGCAGGGTCGACGCGCTTGTAGCCCACAACGAGCTGGAGCTGGCGCTGACGCACGCGCGGGAGGCGGTGCGGCTCGAGCCTTATCGCGAGTCCGGCTATCGCCGGCTCATGCGGATGCTCGCGGCGAAGGGTGATCGGGCAGATGCGATCCGCGCTTACAACCAGTGCCGCGATCTGCTGGATAAGGAATTAGGCGTGGCGCCGTCGTCGGAGACCGAGGCCCTCTACCGGGAGATAGCACCCGCTTAGCGCGGACGGCGAGCCGAGCCCGCCCCTCCTACTCATCTTCTACTCGGAGTGGCCGAAGGCCTTGATTTCCTCGAGTTCCTTTTCGGTCAGTTCTCGCGGGGTTTGGCCACTTTTGACCTTTTCGGATTCAACATGATGCTTGATCGTTGCAACCACCTCCGGATTCGCGAGCGTGGTGATGTCGCCAGGGCTCGTGAAGTTAGAGATGCCAGCTATCACGCGGCGCATGATTTTGCCAGAGCGGGTCTTTGGCATGTCGGGCACGATCCACACGTTCTTGGGCCGCGCGATCTTGCCGATCAGCTTGTCGATCGCAGCCGAAACCTTGTCCTCGATCTGCTTGCTCGGCTTGAAGCCGGGTTTCAAGGCCACGTACATCTCGACGGCTCGGCCCCTCAGCTCGTCGATCACGGGCACCGCGGCAGCCTCAGCGACCTCCTCGACCGTGAGCGTTGCCGACTCGAGCTCCTTGGTGCCCAGCCGGTGCCCGGCCACATTGATCACGTCGTCGACGCGCCCGAGGATGCGGTAGTAGCCGTCCTCCGCCTGCAGGGCGCCGTCGCCCGCGAAGTACGGCCAGTCGTGCCAGTCCTTGCTGTCCTTCTTCTTGTTGTATTTGGCGTAGTACGTCTTGACGAACCTTTCCGGGTCTCCATAGATGGTCTGGAAGATTCCCGGCCATGGGTTACGAATGGTGATGTTGCCCGCCTTCTGGCTGCCCTTGGGGATCGGCCTGCCTTCCTCGTCGAGGATTTGCGGGTAGACACCAAGGACGCCCGGACCGCAGCTTCCGGGCTTCATCGGCTGCAGGGCGGGCAGGGTGCTGCCCAGGAACCCACCGTTCTCGGTCTGCCACCACGTGTCAACGATCACGGCGTCGTTCTTCCCGACCTCGTGGTAGTACCACCGCCATACCTCGGGCTCGATCGGCTCGCCGACCGTCGTCATGTGCTTGAAATGGAAGTTGTACTTCCCGGGCTCGTCGGGCCCTAGCTTGCGGAGCATGCGGATGGTCGTCGGGGCGGTGTGGAAGATGGTGACGTTCAGCCGCTCGGCGATCCTCCAAGGGCGGCCGGAGTCGGGATACGTTGGCACGCCTTCATACATGACACTGGTCGCTGCCAGCGCGAGCGGGCCGTAGACGATATAGGAGTGGCCGGTGATCCAGCCGATGTCTGCAAAGCACCAGTAAGTGTCCTCGGGGTGGATGTCCTGGTAGTACTTCGACGTCCCCGCAACATAGGAGAGGTAGCCACCCGTGCTGTGCTGGCAGCCCTTGGGCCTGGCCGTGGTGCCGCTGGTGTACATCAGGAAGAGCGGGGCCTCGGCCGGCATGGACACGGGTTCGACCATGTGGCCCTTGTAGTCGGTGATCAGCTCGTCGATGAAGAAGTCGCGGCCTTTGATCATCTCCGTCTTGGATGAGTACTTGCCAGGATGGCGCCGCCAAATCAGAACCTTGTCGACCTTCTGCCCCTGCTTAGCTGCTTCCTCGACCGCCTCATCGGCCTTAATCTTGTGGTCGAGCAGCTCGCCGTTGCGGTAATAGCCGTCCATGGTGACCAGGACTTCGCTGGCCGAGTCTGCGATGCGACCGCCGCACGCTGCGCCGCTGAACCCGCCGAACACCTCGGAGTGGATGACACCGAGGCGCGCACAAGCCAGCATCGATACAGGCAGCTCCGGGACCATTGGCAGATGGAACGTCACCCGGTCTCCGGCCTTCAGCGCGCAGAAATCCCGGAGCAGCGCCGCAAACTCGTTGACGCGCTTGTAAAGCTCCTGGTAGGTGAGAACCTGGGTGGCTTCCGCCTCGGGCTCGGGCACCCATATGAACGCTGCCTTGTTCCTGTAATTGGCGAGGTGGCGGTCGACGCAGTTGTATGAGGCGTTGAGCTTTCCACCGACGAACCATTTCCAGAAGGGCGCCTTGCTGGTGTCGAGAGTTGTGTGCCAGTACTTGTCCCAGGTCAGCAGGTCGGCGTATTCCTTGAAGCATTCGGGGAAGTTCTGCTCAGCGAACCGATCAAGGATGGCGGGGTCGCTCGCGTTGGCCTGGCCGATGAATTTCGGCGGCGGCGAGAAGTACTCCTCCTCACGCCAGTGAACGGCTATCTCAGCCTCTGAGACCTGGACTTCGCTCATCCTTTGACCTCCATCACCCGAGCCCGGGCCCGCCCCGATGTCGTCGCTGTTTGTACGACGTTACCTCACGAGTACGCTCGGCGACACCGGAGCCGACTTCTGACGTCGCAGATGCCGTTTCCCCGATCATGGAAGCAACTGGCGGCACGCGGCGTTAAGTGGAGAGCTTGAGCACAGAAAGGACAGCGGTCAGGTCTGGCGCGGCGACGATAGACCGGTTCTCGGTCTTGCTGGTTGCGGTGGCTGCCACCTTGTGGGCCACCGACGCGTACTTTCGCAACCAGCTCGTCAGCCACCTGACCCCGACTCAGATCGTGGTTGCGGAGGACGCCCTCGTCAGCCTGTTCCTACTGCCGGTGCTGATTCGCAGCCGCGGCGAGCTGAAGAAGCTCGGACCTCGAGGCTGGCTCGCCGTTGGCATCATCGCCGCCGGCGCTCAGGCGCTGGCGACCATCCTCTTCACTGCGTCCTTCTCGATCGCCGCTCAACACCAGCTGTTCGCCGAGACGTTCGTGCTCCAGCAGACCCAACCCCTGATCGCGATCGTGCTGGCGTGGATCGTGCTTGGCGAGCGCCGTCGGCCGTGGTTCTGGCCTGCCGCCGCGGTGGCGATCGCCGCTGTATACATGGTTCTGTTCGCGAGCGACCCCTTTTCGCCCGTAGCCGCGTTGCAGAACGGCCGGCTGGAGGTGGGCCTGCTCGCGCTCGGCGCCGCAGTGCTCTGGGCCAGCGGCACTGTGCTCGGCCGCTTTGCGCTCGGCTCGATCTCGTTCTGGAGCATGACCGCGCTGCGGTTCACCCTCGCCTTCCCGGTGCTTGTGGTCATCGTACTGGCGCAAAACGGAGTCGGCGGTTTCGGACACTATCGCGTGAGCGACTTCGTTCCCAACCTGCTCGCTATCGCCATCGTTCCGGGCTTGCTCGCGCTGCTCCTGTACTACCGCGCGCTGTCGAAGACGCCGGCTTCACTTGCCACAATCGCCGAGATGGCGTATCCGGTGGCCGCCACGCTGATCGCTTCGGCTCCGCCGCCCTGGGGTTTCAATCAGCCTCTGTACCCGGCCCAGGTTCTCGGGACCGTGCTGCTGTTGTCCGTGATCGTCTTCCTCAACTGGACGCGGGAGAGGGCAGCGCCTGTCGTCGCGCGCCCACTCTCGTCAGTGGCTGAAGGCTAGGCCGCTCCCTCCAGCCAGCCGGCGGAGTAGTCCGCGACTTCTTCCCATCCGTCCTGAGCGATGATCCAGTGGCACCGACCGGGAAACTCTTTGAAGTCGGTGCGCGCCTTCGACCGCGAATACTTTCTAAAGTTGGAGCGGTTGAGGCCCGCGGCCACGACGTGGTCGCGCTCGCCCGCGATCATCAGGAGCGGCTTGCGGGTGGCATTGCTGAAATCGACTCTGACGGCGGTCGTCCCCAGCGCGGCTTGAAAGAAGATGCGGCCCGTCTCAGGGATCACGTGTTCTTCGTAGGCAGCGTGAGCATCGGTTTCGCTCAACATGTTTGCGAACGCGTACTTGAACTGGGGAAGGGTCATCCGGACGACACCCTTGCGCGCACCAGGCTGCATCAGCACCGGCAGGTTTGAGCGGAAAACAGAAAGCTCCGTCGCGAAGACACCACGCGGTGGCGCGGAGTCGATGGCGACGCCCGCGGCCCCGAGCCCGCGATCGAGCAGCATCTGCACGAACAGGGCGCCGAACGAGTGACCGATCAGCAGCGGCGGTTCCGGCTGCCCCCGGATGATGCGGTCGTAGTGATCGACGATCTCCTGAACGCCGAGGCCGGCCAGGCCCGACGGGTCGGCCCGCAGCTCGGCGATCGATGCGTCCTTGCGCGGCCACGCCGCCGCCAGGCACCGGTAACCACGCTTGGTATAGAAGGCCACGAATTGATCCCAGCATGCGGGCGTGACCCATGCGCCGTGGATGAACACAACGGTCTTCATACCGTGCGCTACCCTACGGGATTAGTTCAGGAGGGCATATGGCTGAATACGGGACCTCGGTCGAGAGCACGGCATCGCCGGACAAGGTCTGGAAGATCTGGTCGGACATGTCCATGTGGGGCGATTGGAACCCCAACGTGTCGACAATGGAATGGCAGGGCGGCTTTTTGTCTGGCACCAGCGGGGTCATGAACACTCGCGCCGGCCAGCACCACAAGATGCGGTTGCTCGACGTGGTTCCGGGGCGCAGCTTCGCCCTGGAGACCAGCGTCGTCCCCGGGACGACTTTTCGCTTCAACTGCCGCATTGATGGGGCCGGCGGCAAGACGAAGATCGGTCAGTACGTCGAGGTCAAGGGCCCGCTGGGATCGATCCTGGGCGGAATGCTCGGGCCGCAGGTGTCGAAAGAGTTCGGGATCCTACTCAACAACCTGGCGAAAAAGGCGGAAGCCAGTTAGTCGAGACGCGACAGCGACAAGAGCGCCACGAACCTCGAACGTGGCGCAGGTGTGGGAGGGGTGGCGCGGGCCCACTCATCGAACAAATAGGAGGAGGGGGCCGGGCAGTGCCCGACGCGGGAGTTTCGGAGTCAGCGCTTTTTGAGGCAGAACCAGGAGGCGGCGGCCCGGATCATGGCCGGCGTGCCGCTCTCTTCGCTCGGTCTGGACCAGGCGAGGTCCCATGCCCCAAAGCGCTCACGCAGCTCAGATTCGCTCACGCCGGAGGGAATAGGCGGAAGCGCTCGAGTGAAGGCCATCATGAGAAGGGTCGCAGTTGGCGCGGCGAGCGCGGTCACCCCGGCCGCGTAGCGGGCGCGTTCTTCCTGCTTCAGGCCGTGGTAGCAGCCGAAATCGAATACGAGTGAGTAGCCGGGCTCGAGACCGCGGTCACCGAGGCGGGTGACGTCGCCAAGGCGGAAGTCGACCTCAACGCCCGCTGCCTTTGCTCTCCTCATTGCCTCGCGCACCGCGCGCGGTACCATCTCGACGCCGGTCACGTGCCAGCCGTGAGCGGCGATGTAGATCGACTTGGTCCCGAGGCCACTGCCGACGTCCAGCGCGCGTCCTTTGGGCAGGGCATCGGGACCTTCGATGACCCGCTTCAGCTCGTTGGGCGTGACGCGGTCCCACGGCGTGAAGCCGACGGCGTACATGAGGCGGTAGACGATTCCCATCAGGTCCCCGGCCGGCGCTGGTAGGCCGCCGTCTCTTTACGCCAGCTGAACCAGACGCCGGCGACCATCGCGACCAGGAAGATCGCGAGCCCAACCGCAAACAGAATGGGTCCAATCTTGGCCGCGCCGATGGCGGAACCGAGCGGAGCCCAATCGACGGTCGCCGCTCCGTTGAGCCAGGCGATGAGCCCGAGCGCGAAGGCGATACAGGCGAGGGTCCATCGCTTTTCCGACGACGACATCTGTGCCAAATCGAATCGTCGCTGTCGCGGCGATACAGGGAATCGGCCGAGGCTTGCCACGAGCACAAGCCAGACCACCAACATCACCACACCGATGCTGAAGGCGATCCAAGGCGTTGCCGTTTGGTCGACCGGCGAGAGATCGAAGCTTCCGGCCCATGCCGCCATCGGCACGAGCCAGATCACGCTGCTGATCGCGGCAAACCCGGTGCGACCGTAGCGCTCGACTAGCCCTTTCACGTCTTCGCTGGATACTTCCTGGCCAGATATTGCTCGAAAGTGATGGTGCCGTCCATGTGCTTGGGACAAAGTAGGCGGCCGGCCGCGAACTGACGGCTGAACTTGAAGGGCAACCACAGGTTGACAAGGCGCTTGTCTGGCTTGCGCAGTGCGAGCCAGGAGGTGGCGAGGCTCTTGAAATCTCTCACCTCGGGGCCGCCGAAATCCGGCAGCATCCCCGCGGGCTCGGCGGTGGCGACGTCCACCAATCGCGCCGCTATTTCGGTGGTGTCAACGGGCTGGAACTTCCAATCGAACGGCACCATCGCCAGCCGCGGAAGCTTGCTCATGCCCTCGAGGAATGTCTCCATCAGGGTGTGGAACTGGGTCGCGCGGAGGATCGACCAGGGGACGATGTTCTCGCGCATCACCGCCTCGGCGGCGAGCTTGCTCTTGTAGTACGGATAACCGACGCCCTCCATGCCGACGATCGAGATGTACGCGACATGTCGGACCCCTGCCTCGCGAGCCATGGCCAGCAGGCGTCTTGTACCCAGCACGTCGGTGGCCTTGTACAGGCGCGGGTTCACCGCGTTGGAGGCTGCATGAACGATCGCGTCTATATCCTTCACAGCCACCTCGAGGCCCGCGCCGGTGACGAGGTTACCTTGCACCCAATCGTCGCCTTCGCCCGGCTTGCGGCTGAGGATGCGGACGCGATGACCGGAGTCAACAAGGCGCTTCACGACCTCGCGGCCGAGGGCGCCGGTTCCTCCGGTCACGAGTACCTGCATGACGGTGGTGAGCTTATGCGAGCCGGCAAGCCAGGGTAAAAGTCAGTCAGGAAGCGCGGGGTATCATCACTTCCGGCGTCGACGTGGGCCCGTGGCGCAGTTGGGAGCGCGTCAGACTGGCAGTCTGAAGGTCAGGGGTTCGAATCCCCTCGGGTCCACCACTGTCCTCTCTCAGGACATCGTGCACGCCTGTGGCAAGACATTGTGCACTGGCCAGCGGTCGCCCAGAGGCTGGTAGTTCCGAGTCGGGTCGAGAGTCAACGCTCGGATCAGTTGTCCGTCGTCGGCAACGATGCGGACG
>WNEZ01001989.1_pt1 | contig 25635 bp, 24 predicted proteins | sample 5400521 | NCBI WGS metagenome assembly WNEZ01 (sample SAMN13153339, study PRJNA577476) | soil metagenome | isolation source: 120 cm saprolite under Douglas fir tree site 2 hole 1 replicate 1 | place: USA:California | collected 2015-04-18
GGACCGGTAGGTGGTGGTATGCATGACCTTCACCGGGAATACCTGCGCGTGGAATCGTTACCGCTGCGCGGCGCATTGCTGGCAGGATTAATTCATCGCCTGTGCCTGTCAGAATCTACAGGTGCGTAAACCGTTCGCATGAACAGTGACAGTATCACAACAACCTTATATACTTCATTTTAGAAAGTATTAGCGAGAGCAAACATTCTCGTATCAAATATCAGGAGTACACACGATATGGCATTTCATGGAATGCGCGGTGGACTGGAAGACTATGCCGACGAAATGAAAAAGCGCGGGCGCAAAACCGACATACGCACTGTGCGTCGGGTTGCCCAGGCCTTTAGCACATATAAAATACAGGTAATACTGGTTCTCATCGCCATCCTTCTCACGACCGTTTTGGGCCTGGTCAACCCGCTCTTGATCCGATATGTCTTTGATGATGCTATCGGCAAACGCAACCTGAACCTGCTCATCATCCTCGTCTCTATCATGTTCGTGATGCCTGTCGTCACGGGGATTATCGGTGTCGGGCAGACATACCTGAATAATGTCATTGGGCAGAATGTAATGCGTGACTTTCGCAACAAGCTCTATACTCATTTGCAGAGTCTATCGCTGCGCTTCTTCACCTCGACGCGTACCGGCGAGATCCAGTCTCGTCTCTCCAATGATGTCGGCGGCGTGCAGGGCGTTGTCACCAACACTGCTACCAGCATTGTCTCAAACGTTTCAACGGTGCTGAGCACAATCATCGCGATGATATTCATCAGCCCGATCCTCACGCTCGTTTCACTCGGGCTTTTGCCTCTCTTCTTGTGGATTACCTATAAAGTAGGCAATGTACGGCGCACAACCAGCAAAGAGACGCAGAAAAGCTTGGCCTCGCTCACTGCTATGATGCAGGAGACGCTCTCGGTCAGCGGCATTCTCCTGACCAAAACCTTCGGGCGCCAGAAATATGCAGAGCAGCGATTTGAGAAGGAAAATCAGAAACTGACTAACCTGGAGGTACGCCAGCAGATGATCGGGCGCTGGTTCTTTATGTTCATTGGCACATTCTTCTCAATTATGCCCGCCATCATCTACCTGCTAGCCGGGTGGCTGATAATACGTGACCCGCTGCATGCAGGCATCAGCCTGGGTGGTATCGTTGCATTCACGACGCTGCAAAGCAGAATCTTCTTCCCCATCGGCCAGTTGCTCACCATCCAGGTAGAAATACAGGGCGCGCTGGCATTGTTCGATCGCATCTTTGAGTATCTTGACATACCCATTGAAATTCAGGACGCGCCTGGTGCGCTCCGTCTCAATCCAGACAAGGCGCGCGGCGAAATAACGTTCAAAAACGTTACTTTCGCCTATAAACGTGACGAACCCCGTGTGCTAAGCGGCCTGAGCGATAAGCAGGACGTTGAGAACGGCAACGGCAAGATGAAACGCCCGGTCTCACCAAATCCAATAGCCTTCTCTGAGGAACCAGTTGCCACTACCGCGATCAATGATGTCTCGTTCCAAATCAAACCAGGGCAGTTGGCGGCCCTGGTGGGACCAAGCGGCGCTGGCAAGACCACCATTACATACCTCGTGCCACGGCTCTATGACGTGGACAGCGGCTCGGTAGAGATCGATGGACATAATGTCAAGGATATTGCACTGGCTTCATTGAGCCAACTCATAGGTGTCGTTACACAAGAAACCTACCTGTTCAATGCCTCAATCAAGGAAAACCTGCTCTATGCTCGTGTCGACGCTACAGAGGAGGAGATGATCGCGGCAGCCCAGGCAGCAGCTATCCATGATCGCATCATGGAGCTTGATGACGGCTACGATACTATCGTGGGCGAGCGCGGTTTTAAGCTCTCTGGAGGTGAGAAGCAGCGCATTGCCATCGCTCGCGTAATTCTGAAAAACCCGAGAATCCTCATCCTGGATGAGGCCACCAGCGCCCTCGATACCCATTCGGAGCGCTTGATCCAGGCCGCTCTGGAGCCATTGATGAAGAATCGTACCACGCTGGCCATCGCCCATCGTCTCTCGACTATTCTGGCTGCTGATATCATCCTGGTCGTTGATAAGGGCGAAATCGTGGAACGTGGCACCCACGAGGAGCTGCTCCAGCAAGATGGCCTCTATGCCCGGCTCTACAATGAGCAGTTCTCTCAGCTACAGGAGGAACTTGAGGTAGGTTGAAGCAGCTCAAAAAGAAACCTGGCACCTTCAAAGATGCCAGGCTAATCCAGAAGCTGGATGTTCGAGCTTCCTACATCTGGCCTGTTTTGGCCTTGTTGTACTGTTCGGTCAGTTCTTCCTTGGTGCGGCTGTACAGCTCGCGGCCCTGGGTCATCGCTTCATTAGCACGAGTGCGGAGCTGTTCTCCCAGCCCCCCGGTGCGCGAGCGCAGCGTAACGCCCTGCTCATTGAGCTGGGCCAGCGTGGCCTCACCCGACTGGGGCGCGAGCAGTAAACCAGCAGCTACACCCAACGCAAATCCTACAAGTAATCCCCACAAGAATTTCATGCTTTTCCTCCATTTCTACAAATTCACTAAACAACGCAAGTATTTCAATTACTGCATATACGACATGAAAAAGACTGGAGGGAGTCCAGTCAGGCAAACCTTCTGTCGAGGTGACCAGTTAAAGTGAGTCTACAGGTTCTTCCAGTGTCCTTTTTACCAGTTCGAGGAGACTCTCCAACTCGAAAGGTTTTTGCACCACGTGTACCCTCTGATAGCGATCTGCATCGCTCTCTATCAACCTGATTACCTCTTCTGCTTCAAGTACCGCCGCAGTGTAAACAATAATGGGAATGTCTGCTGTCACAGGATCATCCTTTAATTGCTTCAAGATATCCTGTCCAGAAATATCGCCCAACCTCAAATCTAGAATCAGCAGATCTGGCAATTGAGCTTTGACCCGCGAAAAGGCGTCTCTGCCCTCTTGCAGAATGTAAACCTGATACTGTTCATCCTCCAGGACTCTACGCATCAGGTGAAGCAGCTCATTCTTATCATCGACAACAAGTATTTGTTTTTCCACTGGGTAATCAGCGCAGAACCCCTCCCCATAGCGGCAGAGAGGCGAGCGCTTCCTCCTGTCATCAGTCTCTCCATTTTGGATACCCCCGGCTTCCAGCCATGGGGAGGAAAAATGGGCACGAAGTGCGGTCGTACCCACCGCTTTGACCTTGAATAGATCAAGGTCCATGTCCGCACACATGTAAGGTGCCCTTCGACAAGGTTCAGAAGGCTTGTTCTGCCAGCAGCACCGTTCCTACCCCGCAGTCCTTTTAACCACTGGCGATAGAGCAGGGGACTAGGACAAGCATCCCCAGGTATCGTGACCTTCCCAGCGCTAGTACCTTGCGGTACTGAGTCTAGTCAGGACGGACTTGCAAGAGACGGGCAGAAGTCACCCCTGCTTACAAGCCCCGCCATTTATGGCTGGGGTCCCTGACTTCTTATGAATGCAACGCCTTGAGTGCCAACCGTAGTGTATCATGTAATACACGAACAGACAAGCCTAATGGTGATATACTACAACAAAGCATCACACTATGCCAACGTATATTATTGCGTGAGACAACAACACCTATTTGCGAGGAGGGTCATGTCAGATTATCAATACATCCTGGTCGAGCGTAATGAGCGCATCGGTATCGCCACGTTGAACCGCCCCAAGGAACTTAACGCGCTCCGTACCCAGTTGCTAGGTGAACTCGCCGCCGCGCTGGAGGAGTTCGATCGCGATGAAGAGATCCGTTGCATCATTATCACTGGCGCCGGCGACAAGGCGTTTGCCGCGGGAGCCGACATCAAAGAGATGGCCGATAAATCACCTGTTCAAATGATGATGGGTGGTTTCGAGCAATGGTTGCGTATCAAGCGCATTCGCAAACCAATGATCGCGGCAGTCGGTGGCTATGCTCTTGGCGGCGGCTGCGAACTGGCTATGCAATGCGACATGATAGTAGCGTCAGAGAATGCGCGCTTTGGACAACCCGAGATCCTGCTCGGTGTCATTCCTGGAGCAGGAGGTACTCAACGCCTGGCACGCACCCTTGGCAAGTATCGTACCATGGAAATGGTGCTGACAGGTGTACAGGTCAGTGCCCAGGAAATGGCGGTGCATGGCCTGGTAAATCGCGTCGTGCCGAAGGGCGAACACCTCAACGAGGCTATAAAACTCGCGCAAGAAGTTGCTGAACGCCCACCACTCGCTGTACGCCTGGCAAAAGAAGCCGTGCTTGCCGCTTTTGAAACACCACTGGAACAGGGTTTGGAGATCGAACGTAAAAACTTCTTCTTACTGTTCTCTAGCGAGGACATGCGTGAAGGTATGCAAGCATTCATAGAGAAACGCAAAGCAGAATTCCAGGGGAGATAGACAATGGAAGACGCCGTCATTCTCTCTGCCGTACGCACTCCCACCGGGCGCTACGGGGGAAGCCTTAAAGATGTACGCCCCGACGACCTGGCCGCGCTGGTAATTGCCGAAGCCGTGCGCCGGGCAGACATCGATTCAGGCACGGTAGAAGATGTTATCCTCGGCTGCGCGAATCAAGCTGGCGAGGATAACCGCAATGTAGCGCGTATGGCCTTGCTCCTGGCGGGTCTGCCCGTCCACGTCGCTGGCCAGACGGTCAATCGCCTATGCGGCTCGGGCTTGCAAGCCATCAATAGTGCGGCCCAGACCATTCAAACTGGTATGGGCGATATCGTTGTCGCGGGTGGCGTGGAGAGTATGACACGTTCGCCGTTTGTCCTCGGCAAGGCCGATAGCGCCTTCAGCCGCAGTATGAACCTCTACGACACAACGCTCGGCTGGCGTTTCGTCAATCCTCGCCTCTCCGCCCTGCACCACCCCTATAGCATGGGCGAGACGGCGGAGAACGTGGCAGCGCGTTACGAAATAAGCCGGGCCGACCAGGACGCTTTTGCCCTACGCAGTCACCAGCGGGCCGTCGCCGCACAGCAATCCGGGCGGTTTGCGCCAGAAATCATCCCCGTCACCATTCCCCAGAAGAAGGGAGAGGCTGTAGTTATTGCCATTGACGAGCATCCTCGCGCCGATACAACCCTGGAAAAACTGGCAACCCTCAAACCCCAGTTTCGCAAAGATGGCAGCGTAACCGCTGGCAATTCATCGGGCATCAACGATGGGGCAGCCGCGCTGGTGCTGACATCTCTCAGTCGCGCCCAGAAGCTGGGGTTGCGCCCACGAGCGCGCATTGTCGCCTCTGCCGTTGCCGGCGTTGACCCTGCCTACATGGGCCTGGGACCTATTCCTGCAACGCGCAAAGTCCTGCAGCGCGCCGGTCTAACTATGCAGGATATGGACCTGGTCGAACTGAACGAAGCCTTTGCAGTCCAGGCTCTACAATGCATGCGCGAACTGGGAATTGACGAGGAGAAGCTCAACGTCAACGGCGGGGCAATCGCCCTGGGGCACCCGCTCGGCTGTAGTGGAGCCCGCATTATCGTCACCCTGCTCCACGAACTTGAACGACGCGAAGGTCGTTACGGCCTGGCAACCATGTGTATCGGCGTCGGCCAGGGCATAGCCACTATCATCGAACGGCTGTAAACTCAGGCGGCTATCCCACCTTCTCCCCGTTCACGGCAGAGGCATGGGCCTCTGCCAGCCGGGGCACCGTTTCATAGCTCTCAAGCTCTGAAGGGCGAATCCAGCGCATCTCCGTAGCTTCCCAGTCAAGCCGGACCGCATCAGGAGCAGGCACCTCGAAAAGGAACGGGTGAATATACCAGTGTCGCCCGATCGCCGCATCCTCGTGCTCGATCACCACGCCTCGCCTGAGCATGCGTACCTGCTCTCGCTGCAGGCCTGTCTCCTCGCGAATCTCTGTGTAGGCCTGCTCGTCGGGCGTCGTATCCTTCTCGATGAAACCACTCACGCCCGCCCAGCGCCCGTGATAGCTCCCTACGCGCTGGCTCCTGCGTACGAGCAGCAGGCGCGGTTCGCCGCCATCAAAGCGCAGCAGAAAGCAAGTCACAACAGGCGTCGGGCGCAGCGAGCTTTGTGAACTATTGGAATGTTGCTGGCTCACAATAAAGTCCTCCCGCTTCTATTCTTGACAGCATAGTTAACACTCCTATATAGTATGCTTGGCGCATAATATACTTTTGCAGCCACATTTTTGGCATTTATGCCTTCATTATATCTTTTTCAGGCCTGTAAAGGCCTTTTTGCCTTTACCATTGGAGGTAGGCTGACGTGTCACAAGGATTGATCGTCATCATAGCCCTGATTATTATACTCTTAGGGGCAGCACTTGCTGTCATCTCCGGGTATTACATCGGGGTGATGAGGAATAGAGGAAAATTCGAAGCGCGCTTGCGGGCCGAAAAGGAAACCAGCGAACAGCGGCTTCTGGATGTCCAGGCAGAGCAGCGCGAAGTGTTGCGCGAGGCCCGTGATGAGACGGCGCGCCTCCGCACAACCATGGAACGTGAAAATAGTGAGCGCCGTATCGAACTGCAGCGCCAGGAGCGGCGCTTGCAACAAAAGGAAGAGACGCTCGAACGCAAGATCGACGCGCTTGAACAGCGCGAGCGCAAACTTACGGGCCGTGAACGCTCTCTTGATCAGACCCGTGAGGAATTGGAGATCCTCAAACAAAAGCAATCTGTCGAACTTGAGCGCATTGCGCACCTTACAGAGGAGCAGGCTAAGGAACTCTTGCTCACGCGCATTGAAAATCAGGTGCGCGCAGAGGCGGTTCACCGTATTCGCTTGATCGAGGAACAGGCTCGCGAAGAGGCGGATACCCGTGCGCGCGAGATCATTACCCTCGCCATCCAGCGCTGTGCCTCCGATCAAGTTGCCGAGGCCGTCGTCTCGGTGGTGCCACTGCCCAATGACGAGATGAAGGGGCGCATCATTGGCCGTGAAGGTCGCAATATCCGCGCGCTCGAAGCCGCCACGGGCATTGACCTGATCATTGACGACACGCCCGAAGCAGTGATTCTTTCCGGCTTCGACCCCGTGCGGCGCGAAGTGGCTCGCCTGGCTTTGACCCGCCTGATCCTCGATGGGCGTATCCACCCGGCGCGCATCGAAGACGTGGTTGCCAAGGCGCGCCAGGAAGTTGATGTTATTGTGCGCGAGGCGGGGGAGCAGGCTGCAATGGAAGCAAACGTACATGGATTGCAGCCTGAGTTGCTCAAAATCCTGGGACGCCTTCACTTCCGTACCAGTTATGGGCAGAATGTGCTGGCGCACTCGGTCGAAGTATCCATCCTGGCAGCAACCATTGCATATGAACTTGGAGCCGACGTCAATGTATGTAAAACCGCTGCTCTACTGCATGACATGGGCAAGGCCATCGACCAGGAAGTCGAAGGTCCCCATGCCATCATTGGCGGTGAGATTGCGCGTCGTTTCGGAAAATCGCCCAAGATAATTCACGCCATGGTTGCCCACCATGCCACCGATGCCGAGCCACAGACATTGGAGGCTGCTATCGTCCAGGCTGCCGATGCCATCTCTGCTGCCCGCCCTGGCGCTCGTCGTGAGACCATCGATCTCTATATCAAGCGACTGGAAGCTCTCGAGAGTATTGCTAATTCGTTCACCGGCGTAGAGAAATCCTTCGCCATCCAGGCCGGGCGCGAGGTACGCATCATCGTGAAACCTGAAGAAATCGACGAGTATGCTGCCAGCCGCCTCGCCAGCGATATTGCGCACAAGATCGAGGAAAGCCTGGACTACCCCGGCCAGATCAAGGTATGTGTAGTACGTGAAACGCGTGCTATCGATTATGCGAGGTAGTGATAACATGGTAGGAAGCTAGAAAGATGTTGCATGACCAATATTGTTGATTTACATACGCACTCAACCGCTTCGGATGGCGTCTACTCACCGGGTGAGTTGCTCCACCGAGCCGGGGATGCAGGCCTGCAGGTACTGGCACTGACCGACCATGATAGCACTAATGGCATCGAAGAGGCCGCACAGGTAGCAAAAAGGCTCGCTATAGAACTCATTCCTGGCATTGAAATCAACACTGATGGCAGTGGTAGTGAAATACATATACTCGGTTACTTCCCCGAATACCAGCGCCCCGCGTTCCAGCACGTCTTGCAGGTGCTGAGGGATGCCCGCGTGCGCCGTGGGGAGCGCATCGTCGAGCGCCTGAACGAGCAAGGCATTCGTATTAGCTGGGAACGTGTGCGGCAGATAGCCCAGGGCGCGGTGGGCCGGCCACACATCGCCGAAGCTTTGTTAGAGGCTGGTTACGTGCAGAGCATTCCCGAGGCATTTGAAAAATATATCGGCACCAATTGTTCCGCTTATGTCCCGCGCTACAAGCTCACCGTGGAGGATGGTATTCACCTCATCGCCAGCGCTAACGGTTTGCCCGTAATGGCCCATCCCGCCGGAATGCTTGCCTCTGGCATGCTACATGAGTGGCTGCCCGGGCTCCGCGCAGCCGGTATGGTAGGCCTTGAGATCTACTATGGCCAGTATACGCCGGACATCGAGCGCGAACTGCGAGCCCTGGCCGACAAATATCATCTTATCCCAACGGGCGGCAGCGACTTCCACGGCCCTGGCATTCACCCCACGCCGCTCGGCGGGCACTACGTCCCCTACGAGTCGGTCGAACGCCTGAAGGTGGCAGCAGCGGAGCGTCGCGGCAAGATACCGTCGCCGTTTGAGCTACCACCTCCTGTTCGGGAAAGGTAATCAACCAGGACCGTTTGCTGCTTTCTTCCAGATAATGGAATAGCGCCACAACAAGTGCTTTCTCACTTGAGCGCCCGGCAATACATCCGCGCAAATCTTACGTACTTGCGACAAAGTGAGATATACATCTCTTTGACCATGCTCAGCCCAGGCTTCTCGCTCTGAGCTCGATGGTCTCACCCGGCCGGTCTTGATCAATTTCAATATAGTACTCACGAGGACTGCCAGCGCGCTTCTAAGCACATCAGGCAATCCTTCTCCTTCGAAGAGATCAAGAACCAACAGCGTGCCGTCCGCCTTCAGCGCGCTCTTCATCTTCGTGAGCATTTCCTCCATCGGCAGGTGGTGTAGTGTTGCGATAGATGCAACGCAATCAAACTGTCCGGCGGGAAACTCCCATTCCAGGACATTGTCAACTCGAAAATCAATGTTTGTATATTCCCGGGAACGCTCCCTGGCAATCTGTATCATCTGAGGTGAAAGGTCCAACGCGAGTACTCGCCCTGCTCGTTTTGCCATGAGACGCGCGAATGCTCCCGTGCCGCAGCCAATCTCAAGTGTACTCTCACAGTTCTTCGGAATGTGTTTGAGTAGAAGGTCGCCATAATGGCTGTTGTGGTCCCAGCCATCTCTTGAGAGCAGCGCCAGCCGGTCGAAGTCTGCTTGAATTATCCCAGAGTCAAAATCACCTGGCATGACAATAATGCCTAATCTCCCACGAAATCTACTATGGCGTCCGCTACGGCTCCCGGAGCGTCGAACAGGACCATGTGGCCCGCGTCGGGTATGATCACCAGGCGCGACCCCGCTATCTCGCGATGTAGGCGTTGACCAAACTTTAACGGTATTTGCTGATCGTTTTCGGCCCAGATGATGAGCGCCGGTCGCCCCAATGCCTTGAGATCCGACGAGACCGAGTTGGAGTAGTTCGGGTGGAGCAAACGTATATGTTGGAAGAGGAGTTCTTTACCCAGTTCGCTGTTCCAGGGTTCGATGTAGCCATCGAGGACCTTCTCAAACGCCTTCGTGTTCTGTACCCCGTTGGGTAGTGTTGCGCGCAGATCGTTGATTACATCTTCAACGCGTGTTCGCTTGGGCAGTTCCGGGTCCTGGCGCTTGCGCATCTCTGGCAGCGGCCAGTTCTCTGCAAACGTGTACTCGTAGCAGATGCTATCGATCAGCACCAGTGCAGCTACACGCTGGACACTCAGGCGCGTGGCCAGGACCTGTGCCACTCCTCCACCGACTCCATGCCCAGCCAGTACCACATTGGTGAGGTTGAGCTGGTCTAGTAACATTGCCAGGCCGTCAGCGTGTCCCCAGATGGAGGTATCTGCTGGCCAGGGATGGTCAGAGAGACCGTAGCCGAGCATATCGATTGCATACACGGCCCGGTTGGTAGCAGCAAGTCGAGGCAAAATATTATTCCAGGTGAAAGCCCCGGCAACAATGTCATGGAGCAGGACGATCGCGCCATCGGTTCCATGTCCGGCACCCTGGACGATATAGCTAAGATTGTAATGGATGACATGTGCCTTGCGCCGCTCTTGATCGCTAGTCACCTCTGTATCTGTTGTCTGTGTCAAAGTATCGCTGCCTTCCCAAAAATGTATTCAAACATTGTCAGTTGCGGTGAACACACGTCCGCACACCGCGTAGCATCGGCTACGTGTGGCCCTCGCCGGGCAAGGTACCGCGCTAAGATATTGATCGCGCTATTCTCATCTCGATCTAACATCAATCCGCATTCGGTACAGACATACGTCCGTTTGTAGAGAGGCATGGCTTGGAGATGCCCACAGCCAGAGCACATCTTGGACGTATTCTTCTCATCTAGGAACACCAGTGCTTTCCCGTAGAGCAGGCACTTGTAGATAAGCATCTGTGTGAAGCCATAGAGCCCCCAATCATTGAAGACCGCCCTATTCAGATACTTATTCCGCTCTACATGGTCTTTCATAACCATCTGCCTTTGGGAAAGATCACCGACCACAACAGTTCTCTCAACCAGTTTGTGCGCGATGAGATGGGATGCCTTATGCAGACAGTCCTTTTGCTTGTTGCGCTTCTTCTCTGAAACGCGCTTGTAGACCTTCGACAAGCGAATATATCGTCGTGACTTCTTCTTGCAACGGTCCCGCTTGGAGCGTATTTTATCCAGTTGTTTGTTGTACCAGCGAGACCCTTTGAACCCGCCCACATGGTACACTCTGCCTTGCTCATTGACACCCGTTGCCAGCGTTTTAATGCCCAGATCGAAGGCCACCACACCTGCCATCTCACGTGACTCTGTGTGACGCTCTGACGGAAACGAGGCATAATAGTGGCCTCTGGCATCTCGGCTAATAGCCACTTCTTTGAAGTGGTCAGGCGGCTCTTCTGTGAGACGAGCAACAATGGTGGGGAAGCGTTTGGGGCCATGCTTGCCCCCTCCACCTGTCGGCAGCATAAGCTTGTCTCCCGCGATTTGGATGTACATGGCTGGATAGACCAGCGTAAAGAAACAATGGCGTGGGCGTACCCTCGGAAACCCAGGAGTTTCCCCAGCTTTCACCCGACGATAAAAAGCTTTCATGGCACCATGCAGGCGGAAGTACACTTCCTGCAAGAGCTTGCCATACACAGCCTCTAATTCAGGATCGTGTTGTTTACTTTGCTGAAGCGACTTCTTCGCTTGGGCCAGGTTCCACCGCGCCCCCTCACGCAACTTCATGACGAGCCAATTGTACAAGCCACGGCACTTGTCTTGCATGAACTCAAGGGTGGCAGCATCCTGTTCGGAAACCTCAAGTCTAATCTTTTTGGTGAGGAGCATTGCGCTTCTTGCCTCGCTCTTCCAAGTGTTTGCGTACAATCCAGATGATCTCGCTATTGATCGAGCGCTGATCCTCTTGTGCCGCTTGCTTAATGCTCTCGAGAACGCTCAGCGGGAAGCGTACTGAGAAGCGTTTTTCTTGTTCCATGTATGCATTTTAATATTAATTTGTATACACGTCAAGCGGTTAAGAAAAGTGGTCGGTATACATACGTGAGAGTATGTTTGACTACATTTTTCACTACTGTTAATGACTCCTCAGTAGGGTAAATTAATAGAGCGTCGGAAGATGGTCCGGTTATGCTTTTGCATACAGGGCAGGCACGTTATAGAACGCGCTGAACCCGGCATAACGCGCCGTTTCGCTGCCGAGTTCCTCTTCGATCACCAGCAGGCGGTTGTACTTTGCGACGCGTTCGCTGCGTGCGGGAGCGCCGGTTTTAATTTGACCCGCGTTCGTAGCAACCACGAGATCGGCAATAGTAGTATCCTCTGTCTCGCCCGAGCGATGTGAGACCACAGCAGTGAAGGCCGCGCGTTTCGCCATCTCAATGGCTGCCAGCGTCTCCGTCAGCGTGCCTATCTGGTTCAGCTTGATGAGGATGGAATTGGCCGAGCGTTCCTGGATGCCGCGTTTGAGACGAGCGGTATTGGTCACGAACAGGTCGTCGCCGACGAGCTGCACCCGGTCACCCAATCGCTGGCGCAATTGTGCCCAGCCCTCCCAGTCATCTTCGGCCAGGCCATCCTCAATGGTGATGATGGGATACTCGCCGATCCATTGTTCGTACAGGTCCACCATCTCGCTGGCAGTCAGCGTGCGCCCCTCGCGTGCCAGGACATATTTGCCATTGTCATAAAATTCGCTGGCGGCCGGGTCCATGCCCAGGAAGATATCCACGCCAGGTCGATAGCCTGCTTCTTCAATAGCGGCCACGATCACTTCTAGCGCCTCGCGGTTTGAGCCAAGCGAAGGAGCAAAGCCGCCTTCATCGCCAACGTTGGTATTGTATTTTTTGCCGTGCAGGACCTTTTTCAAGCCCTGGTAGACTTCGGCTCCCATGCGCAGCGCTTCACGAAAGGTTGGCGCGCCGACCGGAAGGACCATATACTCTTGCATGTCGGTCGAGTTATCGGCGTGTTTGCCTCCATTGAGGATATTCATCATGGGCACCGGCAGGGTGCGAGCTGCAACGCCTCCCAAATAGCGGTAGAGTGGCTGCTGTTCTACCTGGGCGGCCGCTTTGGCAATGGCGAGCGAGACGCCCAGGATGGCATTCGCGCCCAATTTCATCTTGTTCGGCGTCCCGTCAAGCTCGATCATTACCTCGTCCAGCATTACTTGATCGATGGCATCCAACCCGATGATCGCCTCGCGGATGGTTTCATTGACATTGCGCACGGCGGTGAGAACACCCTTGCCGCCGTAGCGACTCTTGTCGCCATCGCGCAGCTCTACCGCCTCGTGCGCTCCTGTTGATGCTCCAGAAGGGACGGCGGCTACACCACGCTCGCCGCCCATGAGCAAAACTTCAACCTCAATAGTGGGATTGCCCCGCGAGTCTAATATTTCGCGTGCAATGACGTCTTCAATCGTGCTAATTCCATCTACGCTGTTCGGCATAACGCTTGTATCCTCCGTAGACTATGTATATATCTGTACGCGGGCTATTGTACATCGCGAAGAAGGATTGAGGCAAGTCAAGATCTTGCCATAACCTGCGCCAGTGCAGTCGCCAGGACATCGGTATGCTCTGGCCGTCCTACCGTCACGCGCACGAAGTCGCTCAGGTAGGGATGGTGGAAGTAGCGCAAGAGCACTCCATGTGACTCGACAGCAGCACGTATATGTTCGACTTTCAAGTCGTCTGAAACATGTGCGAGGATAAAGTTTCCCTGTGAAGGTACCGGTTCGAGGTACGGCTGGGCAGCCAGCATGTTGAAGAGGCGTTCCCGCTCTTCTATAATGCGGCGCACATTGCGCATGGCATACTCCAGGTTATTTAGTGTTGCAATGGCGGCAATGTGACCGGCTACATTCACTTCAAAGGGACACTGTGCCCGGCGCATATACCTAACAATCCATTCCGGGAGAAGACCATAGCCGATGCGCAGCCCTGCCAGTCCGGCCCATTTGCTGAAGGTGCGTAAGATGACCAGGTTGCGGTAGTGCGGGACCAGGTCTGCCAGACCTCTTGGTTGATGAGAAAACTCCACATATGCTTCGTCAACGACCACAATTCGGCCTGTATCAAGTAGGGCGAGCACATCAGTCTCGCTAACTGGGTTGCCTGTGGGATTGTTGGGCGAGCAGAGCGTGATCAGCTTGGTTTCGGGTGTGAGTGCGGCCATGATGGCATCAATGTCCACCTCGTAGTCTGCCGTGCGCGGCACTTCCAGTACATATGCTCCGCAGAACGTCGTGACAAAGGTATAGAGCGAAAATGTGGGGGTGCAACAAATGATGTTATCGCCGACCGAAAGGAAGATGTGCCAGAGCAGGTTGATCAGTTCATTGCTGCCATGGCTTAGTACAATAAAGCGGCTGTCAAGGCCCGTATAAGCGGAGAGCGCGGTACGCAAGGCGGTGGAATCAACATCGGGATAATTGTTATATTTGTTGTGGTCTCCCAGTGCCTTAAGGACAGCTGGACCAGGACCGTAGGGATTTTCATTGCTGTTTAGCTTTATGAGTCGCTCAATGGGGATGCCTGTACGTAGACTGAATGCTTCCTGGGACTCACCAGGGATATACTCAGCCATGCGGTCCAATTCTGGGCGCACATGGACGATACGTGGATGGTACATATGCTAATAGCCCTTCCATACCAGTTTTTAAGAAAGTATTAAGTAGCATTGCTTTGAATACCGCAGCCACCCTGCCAGCATCATTAGCGATCCTGGCACCACCAGTTTTCCGAGTTCGTCTTATTTTTCTGCATCGGCATCGACAAAAATTTGCGTAGGACGGCGAATCAATGTATTGCGAGGTGAGGAGTTAGAGTTGGCAAACCCTTTACGCAACAGACCGCTGCCCTTGGCGAACTGGTTTGGCGCAGGCCGTACGGCGGGTTGTACCGTCGGCGTCTCAGGCCATTTTTCCTTGCCAGATTGCACTATCTCCAACCCCTGGCGTAGGGTCAGCATATCGCGCAGGAAGCATGCCACCGCCGAGGCGGCGGAGCCTTTTTCCTTTGAAAATTCAAAACGTTTGCCAGTCACATCGCCGGCTGCCTGTGCAGCTTGTGCCATTGGATCAGATGTTTTGGCGGCATAGGCATCCTGGAAGATATCGTCCCAGCCCCCCCACCGTCCTCGCAGGGGCTTCCAACCGAGCTGGCTATCGCTGATGGTACGCCATTTTTCCTCGGTAAATTGGATCCAATCGTCTAAGAGACGTCTATAGGTCTCCACCTGCTGGCGCAGGCGCTCTTCCTCCAGGGAAGGACGCTGTGGGAAGGCCTGCGGGAGGCCATCGGTCGTACGTGGACTGGCGAAGCCACCGGTTTGCGGAAATTCCATGGTGGGCCGCTCGGCATAGGGTCCCGCCATGCTGCCATACATACCAACATTGGCTCCTGGCACGAAGCCCGTGGACATAGCAGGGAAAATACCAGTAGGACCTGCCAGTGCTGCAAAATCGGGGACTTGCTGGCCGTTTGGCATTCCAAGCATAGGTATTTCTGTACCTGCCGGCAGCTCGCCGATGACATGGATGCCGCTCGCTCCTAAAGCGGGGGTTATCAGAGTGGAGCCATCCGGCAAGAGCATACCTTCAGGGAGAGAGGGTAGGCCGCCGATTACAATCTCTTCATGCCCAATTGCGTCGAGAATACGCCACGCCAGTTGTGGATTCTTGATGCTCCACCAGATGCGGCGCATGATAAATGTGCTGGCAAATGTAAAGTTCACTATTAGCCAGACGATACCACGCACAGCCAGCCAGTTGACGAGGCCAATCACAATAATCCAGTACCAGGTATCGTGTTGTCCAACCTCTTCTATGAATGTCAGCACCGCAGCTACAGTCAGGCTGGGGTCACGCAGAGGATTGATAAAGTCCAAAATACGCCAGAGCCATCTTCGGTCCGTCTTCTCTACCAATGCGTGCTCCTCTCAACTCCTGCCGCTGGGTCGGCAGGTTACTACGACACCGGGTTCCTGCTGTGGAATTCTAACATGAACCTCTTCATCTCTGCAACTTTGCCTGGCAGATAGGTAATAATGGGCCATCCATCCCGCCTCCTACTTAACCAAAACGCCGGTCGCTGCCCAGGCGTGTGATAGCGGTACTATGGTACTGCATTGAGTAGATATCTGCGCTGGATCTCCAAAAGTTCAGTTATACCCTGCTCTGCAACTGCGATCAGGGAATCCAGTGTGGCGCGACTGAAAACGTTTCCTTCACCGGTACTCTGAACTTCAACAAACTTGTGTTCCGCCGTCATTACTATATTACTATCTACCTCGGCATTTGAGTCTTCCTGGTAGCACAGGTCAAGCAGAACCTCGCCATCGACCACGCCGACGCTCACAGCAGCTACCGCTGTCCGTACGGGATGCACAGTAAGCACTCTCCGCTGCAACAATGATGAGCACGCGCGATGCAGGGCAACATAAGCGCCGGTAATAGATGCCGTGCGAGTGCCTCCATCTGCTTGTAGCACGTCGCAATCAAGCGTGATAGTGCGCGGTCCCAGCGCATTCATGTCTACTACTGCGCGCAGTGAACGGCCAATCAGGCGCTGGATCTCCTGCGTGCGACCGCTGATCCTGCCATCGCGCTCACGCGAACTGCGAGTATGTGTTGCACGTGGTAGCATGTTGTACTCAGCCGTGACCCATCCCTGCCCTTTTCCCTCCAGGAACGGTGGCACTTTCTCTTCTACGCTGGCCGCACACAGGACGCGAGTATTTCCGGCCTCGAGGAGTACAGATCCTTCGGCATAATCTAGATAATCAACGGTCAGGCGCACAGGGCGCATCTGTACCGGTGCACGCCCATCTATACGTGTCATCAAAAGTCCTTTCGAGAAACCCCGGGCTTTCGCCCTGGAGAGGGAAGAAAGGCGCCATGCCTCCGCAATCCCCTTGCGGGGTGCCGTTTTAGCAGAACGGCCAAACTGTTGACGGATTTCCGTCCACCGTGTTGTTGCACGGGTACAATTCCCCTTCGAGATTGCAATACAGGCATAGGTCCGAGACCGTCTGCTTGGGCGCGGCAGGTAGTGGTTGGGACTAGGGGGGCATCCCAAACGTACTTTCGGTACTTTCCCGACTCAACACTAGAATTTCCCTATTTCTTAGCCCATATCGCTGCTGCTTGTGCGGTGAGTTGCCTCACGGAACAAGCCCTCTAGTCAACACTTGCGTTGCTCTAGCCCTCCGAGCAAGCCCCTAGCGATGCCGCTATGGGGTTGTTGACTGATAGATACCTTTCTTAAACTTTTAAGATCTCTTGCGAGAGACTTTCCCGCTCACAGTCTATCATTTTTGTTCGACGTTGTTTCTCATATCATGTGACATAATATACTCATGAAAAACAACGTGCTTCTCACAGTAGAAGGAACAAACACATGAGTAAGCAATCCTCTGAAACACATGAGCCAAATTCCTTAGGCAGGATGAGTGATACAGCAGCCTACTCGACGCGTATACAAGAGGCGATGAGATATGATAAGCTCGGATCTTCAGATTATCTCATGGTTTTGACGATCCTGCGGGCGATAGCACAAGGATGGACGGAGGAGCAGTGGAAACAAGAGCAGCACAGGACTGTGAGTGTGCTTACCAAACAGCCTCCAGACAAGCAAACACCACACGCTGTGACAGCATACGTATATGCATCATCACGGTTGCCGAACGATCGGACAAGGCGATCATCGGGCCCTGGCCCCCCGTCTGCAGACAAGCGCTCCCGGATCAAAAAAACCTGCTCAGTGAGGCGTTGGACATAGTAACGGTCTTCTATCATTGTAATACCTCCAATGTTACCCAGCAAGGGGGTTGGGTGATTCTTGTTTGCTCATTCGTTGCTTGCTCACTTCTTGTATACTTAAACCTACTCATCTTTGAGGTCTACACCAGACAAGTTCGCTCCATCGAATTTCGCTTTGAAGAGGATTGCTCCATCCAAGTCTGCTCCACGTAAATCTGTATCGCTGAGATCTGCCCCTTTCAAGTTCGTGTGGCAGAGGTTGGCTCCACGTAAATCTGCTCCGTGTAGGCGTGCCTTCAGGAGATTGGCATCGCTCAGATTGGCGCCCTTGAGATTGGTATGGCGTAGGTCTGCTTCTCGCAAATCCGCTTCTCGCAGGTCTGCTTCCTGCAAGTTGGCCTCAGTAAGATCAGCTCTGCGAAGATCAGCTCCGCGTAGATCGGCTTTGTGAAGATCAGCTCCGTGTAGGTCTGGCTCTAAAGCCTGTACATCAGAATATTCTCGTCGCCACGTATCCCAATGTGTTTTCCCTGATGAAAGAAGATCAAGATGATGCTGGCTTGCCATAAGGTTCATTCCCTTCTTCGTTATTACTTCTACAGTTACACATGGCAATGTTCAGTAAGAACTGCTCGTCCTTGTTGCAGAGCTACTGAGCTTTTACAAGAAATGACTTTCAAGAGGAGGAGAAACAGGGAAAAGAGTGTGCCGGTACAGCTCTATAGGCGGAATACCTGAAGAGAGTGTTCCACGCCATCTCCCCGCGACGCCAAACACACACAGGACCATTTCCTGCCAGAGCATGAAGATATGCTCTGAACACCATTTCATATCAGGGACATGGCTCGAGGGGCGTGGCTCATACGAATACAGATGGGACTCTCTAAGTATACATTATTTTTTACAAAAATTCAACATTCCGCATTCATGCAAGAGCACAAGAGCAGGTTTCTAAGGAGCAGCAATCATTCACTGAGTCTCTCCATTCTTTGTTCTCTTGATAAATATTGTATTGTTGTAAGAAATAGTATATACTAGGCACATGACATCAAAAATAATTGTATCGCTTCTGTGAGAAACGGTTTCTACGAGCGTCAATACGTTGAGAGATGTCTGCACAGGAGCATACTAGCATGAGACTGTATGTAGGGGGACTCCCCTATCAAACGACTGAACACGATCTGATCGATCTTTTCGAACAGGTAGGACACGTGACCGAGGCTTCGGTCATCACTGATCGCGACACGGGGCGAAGCAAAGGTTTTGGCTTTGTCGAGATGGGCGACGAACAAGAAGCACGATCTGCCATTGAGCGGCTGAACGGCACCAATCTAGGGGATCGAACCATCACGGTCAATCAGGCACGTGAGCGCCAATCACCAGGAAGCGGAGGGTTCCAGGGAAGAGAACGGCGCCCTAACAAGGGCTTCCGGAGCGAACGATACTAACTTTCGACGTCCGGTAGCGCGAAAATTGCCAGAAAAACGTTCAAAACACAAGGCTAGCTCATCTGCTAGCCTTGTGTTTTTTGTTTTCACTCTGCTCCATAGGCTCCTCCATCATTGACACTGTTGCGCTAGGTACAGGCAATGAACATCGCAGAGACAGGGCAGGAGCCAGGTAAGAAGTTGCTGGAGCATGCACTCATTAAGAAACACTGTGAAACAAAAGCCTCCCCAGACCACTCCAACTGGTGTTCCACTTGTACAGTGGAGCACGTATAAGTGGAGGTTCTCATGCGACTTAGCATGGTTAACAAAGCGGTCGTGCTTGCAGTGGTTATCATCCCCCTGCTCGCTACTATATTCGCTATAGGATTGCTCTGGCAGCGAGCCGTTTATTGGTCCGATCTGGTACTACTGGTAACAATGTATGCCTTTATTGCGCTGGGTGTAACGGTGGGTTTCCATCGTATGCTGACCCATCGTAGCTTCCGTCCCCATCCCGTCGTCAAGTGTGTCTTACTCATCCTTGGTTCCATGGCGTGGGAAGGTCCGGCTCTTGAGTGGGCAGCAACGCACATCAAACATCATGCGCAGGCTGACCGTGAGGGTGATCCCCATAGCCCTGTAGAGGGATTCTTTCATGCACATCTCGGCTGGCTCTTCAATGACCGTACGGCAGATCCAAACGTGTATTGCCGTAACCTGGTACAAGACCCGATGGTCACCTTCATCAGCCGCACCTTCTTGCTCTGGGCGGTACTATCGCTGCTCATCCCATTTGCGCTTGGCGGATGGACCGGTCTCCTCTGGGGAGGCCTGGCGCGCATCTTCCTCACACACCATGTGACCTGGAGCGTCAATTCGGTCTGTCACACGTTTGGCAAACGCGAGTTCGAGACGAACGATAGGAGTCGCAACGAGTGGATCGTCGGGCTGTTGGCTTTTGGAGAGGGGTGGCATAATAATCACCATGCATTCCCACGTTCCGCCTTCCATGGCCTACACTGGTGGCAGTTCGATCTGTCCGGCTACTTCATATGGACGCTTGAACATCTCGGCCTCGCCAGTGACGTCTACCGCGCCTCACCCACCTTACGAGCACGCTTTGCTGCGGGTGGGAAGGATGTCGCATCCAGGACAAGGGCACCTGCGATTAGCGATGAAGTGCCCACGCGCGTATAAGTGACGGCAGTCTTCACATCTAGTTTGTAGCGGGGCCTTTGACAACCCATTGATTTGCCTAATCCAGCAGGAAATGCTCAAAAGACTCGTTACCAAAGACCATGGTGAAACCATTTCAACCCGCTGATCGCTTTTAAACGCGCCAGCGGGTGATCAGATTGAATGATCTTGGCCCCCACCATTTGGCTTCACTCCCACCCTCACTAAAAGTGATCCTGCTGTAACCATTAAGCCTCGTCAATACGTGTCATATACTGGATCTTTCAAATTTCTTAGAGCGCAATCAAGAGACCATTTCGAGTAGGGGGCGCCGACTCCCTCAGATAGATTTAGAATTATTAACTCATGAGGAGACAAACAGGTTAAGCCCTCGTGTACTGTGACCAGTAACTTTGTACTAGGATAAGCGTCCGGCATTTCTTAAATATGTTACTATAGTCAAGGGGTCTATCGGTGCATCGCGGTGCATTACCTTGCGCGATCTTGCTTCAGATTATGCTACCTGTGTGCTGTACATGGATAAGAAACATTTTGTGTGTGCCGATTGAGACTAGTGCAAACGTCGCTGCGTGACTGCGCTTCGCGTTTTGCATGACACAAAGTGCGATAAAACTGGTAGTACGGTCTAAAAGCGAATATGGTAAGCGCCTTTTAGAAAGGATTGACCTAATGCCTACTCGGATGACAGATCAAACAGTGTCATCGGAACCGATACATGCTTGCCGCCTCATCGTCGCCTCAAATCGTGGTCCCGTCGAATACCAGCTCAGCCATGACAGGACGCTAAAACCTCGTCGTGGCGCGGGCGGTGTGGTGACAGCGCTCATTGATGCAGCATGCCAGATGAAGACGACCTGGGTGGCAATGGCAATGACCAAAGGCGACCGTATTGCCGTGAAGGAGGCGAAGCAGAAAGATGGTTTACTGCCGTTAACGCTGCCAGGTCACAAAATCAAAATGCAATTGCGCTATGTTGCCATCTCAGAAGACGCCTATGACAAACACTACGGGAAGATCAGCAATCAGTTGCTGTGGTTCCTACAACATTACATGTATAACCCCACGGAGGACTCCGCCACGATCCGCCAGGTCCAGGACGACTGGACAAATGGTTACTGCGTAGCAAACCAGGCTATTGCCGACGCGGTAAACGCTGAGATTGATCGTGAGGACAGCAGCGTTGTCGTCATGCTCCATGACTACCAACTCTACCTGGCCGCAGCGATGATTCGCGAATGCCATCCATTGGTCGTCATACAGCAGTTTATTCACATCCCCTGGCCCGATGTGCGCTGCTGGCATTTCCTGCCCAGCAATATCACCCAGGCTATTTACAGTGGTTTGGCTGGCAACGACATTATTGGTTTCCAGACGGAGCGCGACGCTCGTAATTTCATCGAAGGAGCGCGTACACTGCTCGATGGCGCTGTTGTCGATTTCGAAGAGGGCACCATTGAGTGGAAAGGTCATTGCACCCGTGTCCGCGCCTACCCCGTCTCCATCTCTGTAACGAGCGAACGCCGCGCCGTGCGAAGCCTGGCCGGCAAACAGGCTGCTGGGCAGATAGTACCCTTGTTGAGCGAAAAGACCATTATGCGGGTGGATCGTATCGAACCCACCAAAAATATTGTGCGCGGCTTTCAGGCCTATGCGCAGATGCTTGATGAGCACCCAGACCTGCTAGGCCAGGTCACGTTTCTCGCCTTTCTCGTGCCATCCCGCCAGTCCGTGCCCGTATATAAACGTTATAATGCCGAGGTAAAGAAGGTGATTGGGGAGATCAATCAGAAATACGGCTCGGATCATTGGAAGCCAATCCAGCTCTTCTATGAGAACAACCGTCTACAGGCGCTGGCTGCTATGCGTTTTTATGATGTGCTGCTCGTTAATCCAATTGTCGATGGCATGAATCTGGTCGCCAAAGAGGGGCCGGTAGTCAATGAGCGCAATGGTGTGCTGGTGCTCTCCCGGACGGTCGGGGCATTCCAACAATTGGGGAAGTTCTCTATTCCCACCTCGCCAACCGACACGGCCGAGACAGCACAGGCACTCTACAAGGCTCTGACACTGCCCCTCGAAGAACGGCGCATCAAGGCTACATTTGCGCGCCAGGTGGTGGAACGGCACGATCTCAACAACTGGCTCAAGCGGCAGACCCATGACATCAATGAACTACTGGATGCTGCGTCTCTCCCCGCCGGTAAACCGGCCGCGGCATTGCCAGCACTTGTGGGGACCGCTGTGTAAGGCCACAGCTACCTTTCGGATGCTTGCAATGACGCCACAATTTTGTGGAGCAGTTCAACCATGCCCGCGACTCCATGTACGGTGATGTCGGCATGTGCGATCAACTCACGTGGAGTATCATTATGCTGGACTGCTATGGCAAGAGCGGCCATACCATGCTGTCTCAGCCGCTCTATCTCCAGGACAGCATCGAGGTCGGTGTGATCGTCACCGGCAAAGAGCATGCCTCGTAGACCGAAACGCAGCATAAACCAGAGGAGAGCCTGTCCTTTGTTGATATCCAGGGGCGTTCGCACCCCGATAGCCCGTTTCTCTTCGTCCAGGCGCATGTTGGCCCGGCGAGCAGGTTCTTCCAGCAGGCTCAGGATTGCGCGTCGCGCCTGTTCAGGATCGGGGCAAAGGCGATAGTGTATCGTACCCCCGATGCACTTCCGTTCTACGATGATGCCCGGCAGTGTAGCCAGGTCCCGTTCCGCCAGGTCTAGTAATGCTTTGCCAGGTTTGAGGTAAGCAAAGGCCTCGGGCGCCACACGCACGGGATGCGAGGCAGGTAGTCCATCGCTCCATTCTAAGCCATGAGAACCGATGTAGGTGATGTCATCTACGTTGACCATGGCTGCGCCATCGTCGAGGGCGCGACCGGTCATGATCGCCACGTGGGCGTGCTCTCGTGCCTGTTCCAGGAGGGATGCTACGCCTGGGTAGAGCTGTGCTTCATCGGGCGTCGGCGCTATTGGACTGAGTGTACCATCAATGTCGAATACGAGGCCAAGTGGTCGCTGAGACAGAACTGTTTGTATGGTTACCTTTTCTAAATTTGCCTTTGACATGCCTATAGTTTCTAGCAAGACCATTCTTCTTAACTCCATCTTACCACATGGTTTTTATCGATCTGTTAAATAATTGCACTAAAAACAATAATAAATGGGCCTGGAAATTCCTTGAGCGCTCTTTTGCGCTGGGTGAGCCATGAGACGAGTTACATCTGCAAAGAAGATTGCTACATCGCGGTTGACAGCAACAAGCCTATCCTCTATCATAAAGCAGAGCAGGAAAACGTCCCCTGTTCGTGAAAGGTGCGCAATTGCGCATTTTGTTCAGTAATTTCCTCGATATTCCTGGCGGCGCTGGTAAGATTGCAGCCTTAATTACTAGAGTGGCGGTAGCCCTATGTTGCTATAGAGGGAAACACTAGATGAACATCAGCGACACCGTCGATCTTATTTTGAATATCATTTACGCTGTTCTCATCATCTGGATAGTAAGACCTATCATCCTCACTCAGCGGGCCATTGAATACTACAACTTCCTAACGAAACTGCTGCCCTGGTATGCTAAACCCTACAACAATCGCGGGCTTGTATATTTTGAACGTGGAGAATACCAGCGAGCCATACAAGACTATAATCGCGCTTTAGCTTTAAATTCTCGACTATTCCAGGCTTACAACAATCGTGGTCTTGTTTACTATAAGCTGAAAGAGTACCAGCGAGCTATTGAGGATTATGACCGGGCTCTTGTCTTGAAACCCGCCTATGGCCTGGCTTATATCAACAGAGGAGTTGCTCATCACGATATCGACGAGTACCAGAAGGCTATTGAAGACTACAACCATGCTCTCACCCTGAAACCCAAGGATGCTATGGCCTATCTCAACCGGGGCTGGTTATACCATAGCCTCGGAGAGTATGAAAAGGCCATTCAAGACTGCAAGTTTGTCCTTGTGTTAAATCCTAAGCTTGTCCAGGCCTGTGTTTGCATAGGCCGCGCTTATGAGGGCCTCGGAGATCACTACCGGGCTATCCAAAGCTATAACAAGGCTCTTGCTCTGGATGCTAGAGATTCCCTGGCATACCTCTACCGGGCATGGGCGTTTTACGTCCTCAAAGAGTACCGGTTTGCTATAACTGATCTTGACCATGTAATCGAACTGGCACCTAACGACTTCCTGGGATACCATAGTAGAGGTCTTGCTTATAGCGGTATCAAAGAGTATCAGTTAGCGCTTGCCGATTATGATCGTACTCTTGTATTGAACCCCAGCTATGCAACAGCTTACTATCATAGAGGATTTGCTTACCTGCGACTAGGAAATATTGAGCGGGCTCGCGTTGACTTCCTCAAGGGCAGGGAATACGATCCGAAAAGTGTTCGCACCGCCTGGATGATTGAATGGATTGGTATGTGCCTGGAAAAGCCAGGTGTAGAGGAAGCGGAACAGTTAGAGCAGACCGCAGCAATTGACCCACAACATCATGACGCCTATATCTGCCGGGGAGTTGCACTGTGGTTACGTGACAAACTCGAGCAGGCGCTAGCTGAATTAGAGCAGGCAGCTCAAATAGAACCAGACGCGGACACACACTTCTGGATGGGGATGATCTATGCCTCCCTGAAACGAGATGGTCAGGCGATTGCAGCCATACAAAAATCACTCGGATCGGGCCTATCCCCTGTACTCCTGGCTCCCCTGCGCTGGCTTGAACGGACCAGGCCCGAATTTTATGAGAACTACGCGAAGGCGTTATTGACTGGATAATAGGAAATAGTATTGCTTTGCCCATCTCACAGGCAGTAGACTCCCTGCTGAAAAGCAGCTCTGCACTGAACCGGCTTTCAGAAAACGAAAAGAGAATCGCATCAGAGCAGATCTGGATGGTAGACTCTTCGGAAAAAGGCCTCCAGTCGATTCGATACTATACCAGCGCCTCGAAACAGGCAGTACGTCAATTGAACACGCTTGGGAACGATTTGCTCGCACGGCCAGAAAGGGAGAAACAGGCAATTTTGAATGGTGTCGCGCAGATAGTAGACATCGGGCGCTATTTTGAGCAAGCAATTATCCAGCAGGATGAGAGCAATTAGGAAAGTAGCGGTTGCAATGAAAGTGACAGGCGAGGTAGCGAAGCAGATTGAGTCGGGTGCGAAGTCCGTGGATGATGCTACTACCGTTTTAGATCAAGTAGTAAACCAGCTACGCCGGGTCGCCGGTAAGTAAAGAGACCATTTCAAAGTGGGGACAAAGAGGAACTTGCTCATGTACGATCAGGTCATTACGAACTTACTCGAGTTTTACAATCGCGACGTTGAAAGGCGGGACAACAGGGAATATCCTGCATGGAAACGGGAAGAGCGGCAACATTTCCTCTCGTCGTTGCAACAGGAGGGAAAAACCTCTCTGCTGGAAATCGGCGCTGGCACTGGCAGGGATAGCCAGTTTTTCCAGCAGCACGGATTAAAGGTCACCAGTACAGATCTTTCTCCGGAAATGGTGAAGCGATGCCAGCAGAAAGG
>WNEZ01001161.1_pt1 | contig 25623 bp, 21 predicted proteins | sample 5400521 | NCBI WGS metagenome assembly WNEZ01 (sample SAMN13153339, study PRJNA577476) | soil metagenome | isolation source: 120 cm saprolite under Douglas fir tree site 2 hole 1 replicate 1 | place: USA:California | collected 2015-04-18
CTCGAGAAACTCACGCTGTTCATGGAAGCCGCGCGCAAGCTGAACACCATCGGCGTGCTCGATGAAATCCTGGTGACGCTGCTCGAGGCCACGCTGAAACTGACCCGCGCCGAACGTGGATACATCTTCCTTCGCGACCTCGACGGGACGCTGACGCTTGCCGCCGGGCGTAACTCGAAGGGTGAGCCGCTGCTCGACGACAAGACAATTTCTCGTTCGGTGCTTGATGGTGCGTTGACCTCTAACTCCGAATACCTGGTCACGGACACCAGCCAGATGCTCGATGTGAAGGAGAGGCAAAGCATCGTCGCCTTCGACCTGCGAACCGTGATCTGTATGCCGTTGCGCAAGCCGTTGGTGCAAACCAGTCGTGCCGATCAGCCGGCGGGCGGCGAAGTGATGGGAGCGCTCTATGTGGATTCACGCTTTGCCTCGCGCGATATCACTAGCGTCAGCCACGATATTTTGCGGGCAATCGCGACTGAAGCGGCTCAACTCGTCGAGAACGCGCGGCTGGTGCAGGCTGAGGAAGCTGGGCGCCGCTACCAGCAGGAACTGTCGATCGCAGCGTCCATTCAACAGCGTTTGTTGGCGGTGACTCTTCCCGAAGTTCCTTTTGCGCGGGTGAACGGACGCAACATGTCTTGTAAAGAAATCGGGGGCGATTTCTTCGAAGCCGTGAACACGCCCCAAGGGCTGGCCGTGGTTCTCGCCGACGTCAGCGGCAAAGGAGTCTCGGCCGCACTGCTCGCTTCGATTCTCCAGGGGATGGTTTACTCCCAATTGATTTCGGGCATGCCACTCACGGAAATCGTGGACGCAGTGAATCGCTTCTTCACCTACAAGCATATCGGTGAGAAATACGCGACCATGATCATCACTCGTCTGCGCAGCGATGGCGATCTCGAATACGTCAACTGCGGACACATTCCACCGGTGTGGATTTGTGGCAACGAAGTGCTGCGGCCATCCCATGGGAACTTGCCCGTGGGGCTGCTGGCGGATGCGACTTACTCGAGCGACCGCTGCCAGATGAGACCAGGGGATCGACTTATCCTGGTGACCGATGGCGTCACCGAAGCCGAGAACGCGCGCGGAGATATGTTTGACAGCGAACGCCTGGAAGTTGTGGCCGGGAAGAGTGCTTCGATGGAGGACGTTTTCGCGGCAGTCGCCGATTTTTGTGGGGGAACGCCGCTCAACGACGATTGCACAGTAGTCGAACTGTCTTACAACGGCGGCGAAGGTTAGGCTCGTGTGGGGACGGGCCCACTCGCGCGCCTGCCCTGAGCGATCAGCATCCCTAAGGCTGGGCGTCCGGGTGGATTTCAACCGTGGACCACGTCTTATCCGCCGCGTGACATAGTTTCTCCAGAGGGCAATCGGCACACTTCGGGCTGCGTGCCACACAGAGTTTCCGCCCGTGCCAGATCACTTCGTGAGAAAAGTCTGTCCAGCGCTGGCGAGGGATGATCCGCATCAGATCCTCTTCAATTTTCCTCGCGTCTTGCTGTTTCGTCAGCTCCAGTCGGCGGGAAATTCGCGTTACGTGCGTGTCCACGACGACGCCTTCGTTCTTCTTGAACCAGGTTCCAAGCACGACGTTCGCTGTTTTACGAGCCACTCCGGGAAGGCTTAGCAGCTCCTGCATTGTTTGCGGAACGCTCCCGCCAAAGTCTGCGACCACCTTCCGCGCCGCGCCCACCACCGACTTTGACTTGTTGCGGAAGAAGCCGGTCGAATAGATGTCGGGCTGCAATTGTTCTGGTTCGAGGGCCGCGAAATCCTGGACGGTCGGATACTTCTCAAATAGCCCGGGTGTGACCATGTTCACCCGCACATCGGTTGACTGGGCGGAAAGAATCGTCGCCACCAGCAATTCCCACGCGCTGCGGTGGGTGAGCGCGCAGGTCACATGAGGATAAAGTTGGTCGAGGCCCGCGATGATCTGACGGACACGCTCAGGGGCTAATGGATCGTATCCAGATACAGATTTCTTTTTCAGAACCACAGCCTTTGGTGGCTTGCCGACGTTCATCGATGCTCGACGGGCCGTCGAGCGCGCAGCCGCAGCCTTCGCTCTCTTGCCCGTCAATGATTGCGCGCTTTTCAATTGCACGCCCTTTGCCCCTTTCACCCGTTGGGCACCTTCGTGTCGTCCGCTGCGGCTGGGTTGACGCGGCATATTTCCGCGGGGCATCGGTTTCCTCCTGGGCAGTGGTTCATGGTAACAAAGCCGCTGGCTCGCGGCAGCCATCCATCACCTAAAGTAACTCCGCTGCGATTGACGGGTTGGCGGCGGGGTGAGTACTCTGAGAACTAAAGGAAAAACTTGTGGCTGTGAAGAGCATCAAACTCGGACAAGTGTGGCGCCAGGATGTAACCGGCCAGGATCATCTTGTCACCAAGGTATACAGCGAAGTTTTCACGCAATACGCGGTACTGCGGCCCGCCGAGGTCACCGCGCCCGACGCGCCTGTCGTGAAGGTGAAGGTCGCCAAATCGGCGGATGGCGTCACGTTGCCCGGCTTCAGCTTCACGCAGGAAGGGGCGTTCTGAAGGGTGTCAGGTGTCAGGTCTCAGGTGACAGGTCTCAGGAAAAACAACATAATTTCATTTCGTCTTGACTGGTTTCCTGACAGCTGAGACCGAAACCGGGAGCCGATTATCTGAAGGCTCGATCACCCCAATCCAATGACCGAGAAAATCCTCACCTTACTTTTTGTCTTTATTAATTCCATCGTGGCGGCGACCGGCTATGCCGGCATTACGCTGCTCATGGCGATTGAGTCTGCCTGTATTCCGCTGCCTTCCGAACTGATCATGCCTTTCGCGGGTTACCTTGTTTATGCCGGCAGGATGAAGCTGGTCTGGGCGGCGACGGCAGGCGCGATCGGATGCAATCTGGGCTCGCTTGTCGCGTATGAGATTGGCTGTTATGGCGGACGCCCGCTGGTCGAGCGTTATGGACGCTGGATCCTGATGGGCCGCCGCGAACTTGACTGGGCCGACCGATTTTTTCAGCGTTGGGGAGACATGGCAGTATTCATTGCGCGCTTGCTGCCAGTGATCCGCACGTTCATTGCGTTGCCCGCCGGAGTCGCCCGCATGCCGCGCGGCAAATTCCACATCTACACTTTCCTCGGATCGTGGCCCTGGTGTTTCGCGCTGGCTTATTTTGGGATGAAGCTCGGCGAGAACTGGCGCTCGCTCGGGAAGTACTTCCATCAGTTTGACGCGATCATCGGAGTCTTGCTGCTGGGCGGGATCGCATGGTTCCTCTGGTCGCACTGGCAAAACCGGCTGCGGCTTGAGGAAAAGTAATCTCCCTGTGGTTTTCCTCTGTGTACCTCTGTGTCCTCTGTGGTTGAAAAGGTTCTTTACCACAGGGGACACAGGGATACACAGGGGTCACACAGGGGAAATCGGATCGTCCTAGATTATGCTGGGGTCGGTCGCGCCAACTGCGACGCCACTAGCTTCCATTCTCCATTGTGTTTTCGCAGTACGTCCAGGTAAACATAGCGGACGCTGAATTTCTTTCCATCGGATTCCACTTCGTCGGATTCAGCGCCGTGCACAACCGCGGTCTCGCCGAACACGCGAATCTTGCGCGCGGTGGAAACAATTGACGGATAACGAATCGCGCCCGTTCGAAAATTGTTCAGCACATCCTGCTTCGTGAAAGCCTTGCCTGACTCGTTGTACTGCACGTAGTCGTCGGCGAAGATCTGCGCCAGCAGGGCGACATCGGCACTCATCAGCGCCCGGTCGCCAGCTTCATGCAGCGCCAGAATCTGCTGCTCGTCGTTATCCATCGACATATCCATCGACATCGAGGCTCCTTGCCACCCGGCAGTCACTTCTTCTGTACCCGTGGGGCATCATCCTCCAGGGACTGGCGATCGTCCACTTCATCCGGCGGCGGCCGGATAACTATTGGATTTTCGTCATCCTGTTTCTCGGTCCTCTGGGCGCGATTATTTATCTTGCGGCTGAGGCGCTTCCCGACATTGGACTGCTGGGACAATCTTTCAAAGTCTTTCCGCGCCGCAAGCGGATTCGCGAACTGGAAGCTGCGATTCGCGACAATCCGTCGGCTGGGAACTATGAAGAACTCGGCGACCTTTACATGGATGACGGCAAGCTCCAGTTGGCGCGAGCCGCGTTCGACAGAGCCATTGCCGCCCGTGCGGATACGCTCGATCCCTTTTACCGGCGTGGTGTTTGCGCTATCCAGTTAGGCGACGCCGCGGCCGCGCTGCCCGACCTGGAGCGCGTCGTCAGCAAAGAATCTGACTACGATTTCCAACGCGCGGCGGGATTGCTTGCCCACGCTTATGCGCTTACGGGCCAAAACGAAAAAGCCGAGGCGCTCTTCCGGCAGGTAACGATCGCGTCGACGTTGTCGGAGACTTACTTAAATTTTGCGGATATGCTGGCCTCGGAGGGACGCAACGCCGAAGCTCGCGAATGGGCGCAAAAGGTGCTCGACAAAAAACCCGCCATGCCCAGTTATCAGCGGCGGCGCGAGCGGCCGTGGTTCCGGCGAGCGAAGGAGATCCTTAAGAGACTGCCAGGGCGCTAGGACGCACGATCAGCTGCTGACGCCAGCCCCACGCTCGTAGTGCCGTGTCCAGTCTTTCAATCGACGCGGCTATTGCGAGAGCCTCTTGGATATAGCAGCGGCTTGAAATTCACCCTTCTCGTTGTAAAAGCCCAGACAGATCACCCGATCACCGTCCTTAACCTGATTGGCATCGATGTCATTGATCTTCTTGTCGCCGTGCTCCTGGCTGGTGAATCGGGTCGAGCTGTCGTAGTGAATGACCTTCTCGTCAAAGTTGGTGGAGCTCCTGGCACGCACGGTCAAAGTGGATTTCTGCTTGTTGCTACGCGAGACGATGCCCTCCCAGCGGGCCGACGTCTGGGCCAAAGCTAACGTGGGAGGCAAGAGAACAAGCATAGCCGCGAGTAACAATGTGATGCGCTGCTTCACCATGGAATCTGCTCCTCTCTTAATCCGAGATTTCCTTTTTGAACTCAAAAACGGGGAGAATTGTACACCCGTTTTCCCTGTGTTCGGCTGCTCGGAGGCCAACCCGCCATGCCCAGCTATCAGCGGCGGCGTGAGCGGCCGTGGTACCGGAGGGCGAAGGAAGTGCTCAAGAGATTGCCAGCGTGAGGAATTTCGCGACGAGCTCTAATTTGCGAGCCTGACGACTAAAATACTCCCGTGGAGATGCGGCTTACATTCCGCCACTTTGTGCGCAGCGGCCGGCGATTCGTGTTCGAAAACATCATGGACCTGGAGCACGTGTGTGTGGTGCACCGCCGATGGTTCCAGAACTTGCGAGTACGCGCGGAGCGACCCGACTATGTAGAGTACCGCTTGACTGGCTTGTTCTATGGATTGAGGCAGGAGGTGTTAGCTCGTGGCGGTCCTGTCAGCCCAGACCGTTATTGGTATGAATTCATCACCGCAGTTGCGCGGATGCGAGTCGACGGCACTAGAAGGGGAAGATGGAAAGCTGACCCAAACCGAAGTCATTACATTCGAGTTCGCGGCGGTGCTCGCACCGATTATGTGGTTGTTGCGGCCGTTGTTCATGCGTCAAAAGCGCGACATTCTTGCAGCGGATACGGCCTTGTTGGAGCGGGAATACGCACTTGATCAATCGGGATTTCAGAGAAACGAATCGCGCGCGCCACGCGTGATCGTTTATGGTGGCAACGGGTTCTTCGGTCGTATCGTTGTCGATGAGTTGCTGAGGCATACGCCAGCGCGCATTGAGATTGCTTCGCGCAGTTTCCATGAAGTCACATATCCCGGTTTCGAAAGCCGGGTTCGGTTCATCGAATCTGATCTTCGTGACCAAGGATCAGTCCAGCGGGTAGTCGCAGGGGCTGACTTGGTGATAGTCGCGGCTGGTCCATTTCAAGGTATGCCTGTGACGGCCCTGCAAGCCTGCATTGCCGAGGGCGTGTCCTATATCGACGTAGCGGATGATTGCGACTTCGTGCGCCGCGCATATGCGCTCGCCGAATCGGCAATTATGCCGAATGGCATGGTAGTGCTGATCGGTTGCTCAGTCGTGCCGGGACTTACCGCACTCCTGACCCGGTTTGCGCAGGCTACAGTGCCACGCATCGTTGGGGCGAAAATATATATTTCGCCCGGCACAAAGCATCCGAGAGGGCCGGGATCATTTGCCTGTTTGCTTTCCACCGTTGGAGAACAGTTCACGGCGCCAACCGGCGGGGAAGAGGTGAATGTCGTTGGATGGACGAAACCGGAGCGGGTCAGCTTTCCATCTACCCTAGATGACCGCACATGTTACCGAGTGGTGGATATCGCGGACCATTTCATTCAGCCGCTGTATTTCGGAACAAAGACCGTCGAGTTCAGGATCGGGTCGGAGTTGAGAGCCCTCAACATGCTGCTGTCGACGGTGCGATTTATAAAGCAGACTCTCAGAATTCCCACTGGCTGGTTGATTCCCATAGGCCGCGCGATCATCCACGCTGCCGCGCCATTCGGCTCAAGTGCCGGTGGTGTAATGGTGGAGATCACCGGGTATGCAGGAGAGGAGTGCCGAAGCGAGACCTGGTGCGTGTTCTCGCGTAACAGCGGCGAGCGGATTCCCGCGATTCCCGCAGCAATTGCCGCGAACATGGTCCTGCGAAAAGCAATCAGAGAAGCCGGAATAGTGCCTCTGCCGGACTGGGTTACGCGGGATCAACTGGTTGCTGAATTCGCCGGGAGGGATATCCGAGTGGTCGTCCGCTCAGGTGCTGGAGAGTGGCGCGCTGTCGGTGATACGACAAACTGTTGAGAAAACGCCCATACAACAGCAATCCGCGATTGATGCGAACGGTGAGCGGGTAAGAGCTAAAAGCCAAGAGCCAAAATGCTATCCTTCCACCGATGCGTATCGCCTTCCTCGAATGCACTCGCTGCGGAGAGCATTTCTCCGCCGACCGCCCGCAAAATGTCTGTCCTAAAGACGGCGGCGTGCTTTTCGCGCGCTACGATCTTGCCAGCTTGAAAGGGAAGTTGCGCCCCGAAAATCTATTGGGTCGCGCGGCCAGCATGTGGCGTTACGCCGAGGTTCTCCCAGATGCCAGGCCCGTGACGCTGGGCGAGGGATTCACGCCCATGCTTCCCAGCCGCGAGTATGCGGGCGTTTACCTTAAGGATGAAGGCCTGAATCCAACCGGATCGTTTAAGGCGCGAGGCATGTCGGCTGCAGTGACCATGGCGCGACATTATGGGCTGAAGAAGTTGGCTGCTCCTTCCGCTGGAAACGCCGGCGGTGCGTTGGCAGCATACGCGGCGGCGGCGGGCATCGAAGCGCACATTTTTATGCCGAAAGATGTGCCCCTGGCGAATCGCATGGAATGCGATTACTACGGCGCGCACGTCACGCTGGTTGACGGTCTGATCAGCGACTGCGCGCGCATGGTTGCCGAACGCAAAGACAAAGAAGGATGGTTCGATGTCTCGACGCTTAAAGAGCCGTTCCGCGTCGAAGGCAAGAAGACGATGGGCTACGAGGTTGCTGAGCAGATGAACTGGACGCTTCCGCAAGGCATCATTTATCCGACGGGCGGCGGTGTGGGCATGATTGGAATGTGGAAGGCCTTCGATGAGATGGAGGAGTTGGGCTGGATCGGTGCCGAGCGCCCGAAAATGATTACTGTGCAGGCGGCTGGGTGCGCGCCGATTGTGAAGGCTTGGGCAGCAGGGAAGAGCGCTTCCGGAATGTGGATCAGTGAAATGTGGGCCGGCGCGCAGACGTTTGCCGCGGGACTGCGTGTGCCCAAAGCGTATGGCGACTACCTGATTCTCGACATCCTCAAGAAGAGCCAAGGCACCGCGGTCGCGGCGACGGATGAGGAAATCCTCGCGGCCATGCGGCACTGGGCCAGCATGGAAGGCGTGTTTGCCGCGCCCGAAGGAGCCGCATCACTCGTTGCCTATGAGGAACTGGGCGCCAGCGGGTTCTTCCGCGCCGAAGACAAGGTCGTGCTTTTTAATACGGGAACGGCTTACAAGTATCTCGACATGATCGAGGCGCAGGAAAAGAAAGCGCGGCCAGAGGTAGCCGCCGCTCGCAATATCGGCGGAATCATTGGGCCGTTCTAACTCGTCGGTCCGTGAGTTTGCGAGTCAGGCTGACTGTGGATTGGTTCTGCGAACTCTCGGGGATACTACACGCGAGGAAGGCTTTACCACAGAGAGCACAGAGGGAGCACAGAGGGACACAGGGGAGGGCTGACTTGATTTCTTCTGCGTTTTTCTGTGTCGTCCGTGGTGAAAGGTTTGGGCATAGCCCTCATGGACTCTGCTTCTCAGGGCGACCTCTTCCGGGCACAGCGCGAAAGAATGGCCCGCACGCAACTCGCGGAGCGCGGCATTCGTGATGTCCGGGTACTTGACGCGATGCGCAACGTGCCGCGGCACGAGTTTGTTCCGGAGACTTTCCGGCAGGAGGCCTACGAAGATCACCCGCTGCCCATCGGCGAGGGGCAGACCATCTCGCAGCCTTATATCGTGGCGGCGATGCTCGAGCATCTTGCTCTTCAAGCTACCAACCGCGTGCTCGAAGTCGGAACTGGTTCCGGCTACGTGACGGCGCTGCTATCGCTGCTCTGCGTCGAGGTGTATTCGGTGGAGCGCCATGCGCAACTGGCGGCCTTGGCGGAGAGTACGCTGCATCGGCTGCGATACGGCAACGTCAAGATCAGAGTCGGCGATGGAAGCCAGGGTTGGCCGGAGTACGCTCCGTTTGATGCCATCCTCGTTTCTGCCGCAACACCCGAGATGCCGCCGGCTCTGTTCGCTCAGTTGCGCGAGGGTGGACGCATGGTGTTGCCGATCGGCCCGGCCTCAAGTCAGGAATTGCAATTGATTCGCAAAATCGGAGGAGAGCCCGAGATAAAGTTTCTCGAAGGCTGCCGGTTTGTGCCGTTGGTGGAAGGAACCGCGTGACGACTTATACGACTTATACGATGGAGAGCCGGGCGTCCCCGCCCGGCCACCGCAGGCTCGTTGTGGCCGGGCGAGGGCGCCCGGCGCTCCACTGATCACTGACCGCTGCTTTACAATTGTTGCGTGGGCCTCCTCCGAAATCTGAAGATCACTTTGGAGATGATCAAGTGGGAGCACTCGATCTTCGCGCTCCCGTTCGCGCTCTGCGGAGCCATGCTGGCTGCCGGAGGTTTGCCGGCGTGGCGGCAATTGGCTTGGATCGTTGTCGCCATGGTCTCGGCTCGCTCCGCCGCGATGGCTTTCAATCGGCTGGCTGACGCCTCGATTGACGCTGCCAATCCGCGCACCGCCACTCGCGCTCTGCCGGTGGGACAGTTGACGCCGGCATTCGTCAGCACATTCGTTCTGGTTGCGTGCGGAATTTTTATTCTCGCCGCTTCCCAGTTGAACCGCCTCACGCTGATGCTCTCGCCGGTGGCGCTGGCGGTGGTCCTTCTTTATTCCTACTCCAAGCGATTCACGCGCTGGTCGCATCTGTTTCTCGGATTCGCCCTCGGCATTGCCCCGGCTGCCGCCTGGATTGCGGTTCGTGGCTCGCTCGATCCGAGGATACTCTTGCTCACCGCCGCGGTAACGTTCTGGGTCGGCGGATTCGACGTGATCTACGCTTGTCAGGATCATGACTACGACCGCAATCATGGGTTGCACTCGCTGCCACGCTTTCTCGGAATCAGGAATGCGCTCGTCATCGCCCGTTTGTTTCACATCGCGATGCTCGGGCTGCTGGTCGCGCTGGTAGTCGTTTTCGGACTGGGCAAACTGGCTTTCGCGGGAGTGATTGCTGTGGCTGCACTTTTGCTCTACGAGCACGCGTTGGTGCGGCACAATGACCTGAGCAAGCTGAACGCGGCGTTCTTTACCATGAACGGGGTGATTTCGGTGGTGTTTTTTCTTTTTGTCGCTGGAGATCTGCTGCTACGACGTTAGTCTGGCGGATATTCTCTTTTGCGCATTACTTCCGGAACGTCACGCGATCCGTGCAGGACGGCTAAGACTTGCAGCGCCGCTGGGCGTTCGCGATAGACAATGAGATAGGAACGAGCAGGCGAGAACCGCACGTCGCGCTCAGTTATATCCGGGCGAGTATGCCCCATCCGAGGCTGACGGGCCAACTTCTCAAATGCCTCGAAGAACTCATCTTCCAGATGGTCGGCGGCATTTGTATTGTCAAACGCGACGAAATCCCAAATGTCCTGCAAATCCTGCAGCGCATCGGGAGAGAGCACATAAACGGACATTGCCGCTACTTTACGCTTCTCCGCTGCCGTAGCCGTGCCCTGGCCTCGGGCCCCGGAATACCCAGGCCGCGATCCAATTGCTCGATTCCGCGGTCGATTTTTTGCCGCACTTCTGAAAGCCGCTGCTGTTTGAGTTGCTCCTGCTCTTCCAAAAGGCGCAGGCCTTCACGGATTACTTCCGAGGCAGAGGCATAGCGTCCGCTCTTTACCTTGTCGTCCACCATCTGTTCCAGTTCTGGGGTTAGAGAAATGTTCACGGGGCCCTCGTGATTACAGCATAGCGATAAATACTCAAAAATAGCATATCATGCTACTGAGTTGGGACGCTGCCAATGAGTTGGAAGTGAACCGCAAGGCGGAGTCGAACGGTGTCGGCTGTGCGGCAGTCACTTCTCAAACGCGAGAAGTGGACCCAGGTTAGCGTCCAAAGAACGGACGCGAACCTGGGGCACCAGGCTGTGGAGCGTAGAAGACTTGGTAGCCCTTTGGGAAGCCTACGAACAGCGGAGGGCGGAAAGAGCGGCATGATTTACGTTAAAAGCATACTCGTTGGGCTTGCCTGCGTTTGTGTGGCATCTTTCTTGATGCTGGAAGCCATGAGCGCCTACCTGTCGGTTGTGTACCATGTGGAGACTGGGCCTATAGGATGGAATTCGAGTTTCCTTGCAAGTCCATTGAATTGGTTCTTAACCGCTACGATGTTTTTGGTCGGCTTCTTTTGGGAATTCCGTCGCGCTCGCTCAAAGTAGCCCGCTACCGAAAATCCTGTTTGCACATGCGCGGCACCTCTCCTGCGGTATTATCTGTATTGATGGCTGCTTCTCACTCATTCCAGACCGACGATCCCCGTCTGCTCCCGATCAAAGATAAAGTCCTCGCGGGCGAGCGCCTGAATGAGGCAGACGCGCTTGCTCTCTACGGGACCGGCGACATCCTGGCTGTGGGTTGGCTGGCCAACTGGGTTCGCGAGCGGATGCATGGCGACAAGGCGTACTTCAACGTCAACCGTCATATCAATCCGACGAACGTTTGCGTGGCCGCCTGTCGCTTGTGCGCTTTTGGCCGCAAGAAAGATTCGCCTGGCGCTTACACAATGGCGCTCGAAGAAGCCTTCGCGACTGCGGCTTCGGGCTACACCGAAGCGGTCACGGAGTTTCACATTGTCGGCGGGCTGCATCCCGATTTGCCGTTCCAGTATTTTCTCGACCTGGTCTCCGGATTGAAAGAGCGGTTTCCACAGGTCCACATGAAGGCCTTCACCATGGTGGAAGTCGCGTATCTGGCGAAGCGAGCGAAGTTGACGATCCGCGAGACGCTCGAAAAAATGAAAGAAGCGGGTGTCGATTCGCTGCCGGGCGGGGGCGCTGAGATTTTTGCCGACCGGGTGCGGCACATTATCTGCGATCACAAAATTGATGGCGATCAATGGCTCGATACCGCGCGCCTCGCCCACCAGATCGGGCTGAAATCAAATGCCACCATGCTCTACGGGCACATCGAAAACGATGAAGACCGCGTCGACCACCTGCTCAGGCTACGTGCCTTGCAGGATGAGACTGGCGGCTTCCAGACGTTTATTCCACTCGCCTTTCATCCGGCGAACACGCCGTTGCAGCATCTTTTTACGACCACCGGCATGCTCGATATCAAGCAGATTGCGGTCAGCCGCCTGGTGCTTGATAACTTCCCGCACGTGAAGTCTTACTGGCAGATGATGACGCCGAAGATTGCGCAGATCTCCCTCCGCTTCGGAGCCGACGATATTGACGGCACTGTGGTCGAGGAAAAGATCTACCACGATGCGGGAGCGACCACTCCCCAAGGGTTGCAGCGGCACGACCTGGTGCGTTTGATCAAGGAAGCCGGGCGCGAGCCGATTGAGCGCGACACGCTCTACCGGCCGGTTACTCGCACGGAAACGTCGTTCACTGTGGCTGTGTAAGTCGCTTCTCAGGTGTTACTTGGCTGCCCGATATAGAGATACGGTCGCGCAGTTTCCCTCACAAAATAGTGATTCGCTCGGCCTCATTATGCGATACCATTCGTTCTCGTGCCGTTTCTCGGGGGAGGGCGGTCATGCGATTTCTTAGAGCTTTTTGTGCGCTCGGATGCCTCATTCTTTGGTCACATCAGAGTTTTGCCGGCGAACCGCAGTGGGTGGAAGTACGTTCGCCGAACTTTTCCGTTATTACCGACGCCGGCGACAAACGAGGCCGGGATGTCGCACTCCACTTCGAGCAGATGCGCTCCGTGTTCGGAACTCTGATGATCAAAGCACACGTGAATCTGTCGGTGCCGCTCCAAATCGTGGCCTTCCGAAGTTCTAAGGAGATGCGGCAGGTGGCGCCGATCTTTAACGGAAAGCCCACCGAACTTGCCGGGCTGTTTCAGGGCGGCGAGGATCGCAGCTTTATCATGCTCGATATGTCTGTCGATAATCCCTGGTCCGTGGTCTTCCACGAATATGCGCATCAGTTGATGGACGGTAATTTGTCGATACGCACCGATCCCTGGTTCGAAGAGGGGTTCGCCGAGTATTTTTCAAGCATCGAGGTCGATAACAAAGAAGCGCGCGTTGGCAAGATCCCCGAGGAGACCTATCGCGTCCTTCAACAGACCGGAATGATGCGAGTTGCCGATCTGTTTCGCGTGCAGCAGTATTCGAAGACTTATAACGAGAGCGGGGATCATCGCAGCATGTTTTATGCGGAGTCCAGCCTCGTGGTGCATTATCTCTATGACAATCAGCTGATGCTTAAGCTGGCGGAATATTTTGACGCACGGCTCAACCAGAAAAAACCCATTGAACAGGCGATCCAGCAAGCTTTTGGGATGACGCCCGAGCAGTTCGATAAAGTGCTCCGTAATTATTTGAGCAGTGGCCGATTCAAGTACTATCCGATTCCGACCCCATCGGGCATTGTGGCCGCGCAGTTTACCGAGAGGCCCGTGAATCCGGCGGATGCGCGCGCCGTGCTGGCCGACATCGACGCCCACTCCCTTGACCACCACGACCGGGCGCTTGGCGAATTTCAGGACGTGCTCAAGATGGATCCCGACAACGCTTCTGCGCTGCGGGGCGCAGGGTACGCCTATCTGCAGCGGCAGGACTTTGAGCAGGCCGGGGAATATTTTCGGCGTGCCGCCGAACGCGACAGCAAAGATCCTCGTGTGCATTATTACAATGCCATGCTGATGAATCGCGCGGGCCTCGCGAGTGGCGCCAAGTCGGATGAGATGAAAAGGGAACTGGAAACCGCCATTGCGCTCGATCCGAAGCTGGCCGACGCTTACTCGCTGCTGGCTTGGGCGCAGGCGTTTTCCGGTGAGCCCGAAAAAGGTCTGACGACCATGAAGAAGGCGGTGGAATTGTCTCCCAGGAATGAGACGTATCAAATCAATCTTGCCAATATCTACATGGCGAATCGCAAGGTGAACGAGGCTATCGCGCTGTTACGCGGTCTCGCGGGTAGCGGGAATCCCCAGGTGGCAAGTCAGGCCAATGCAGTGTTGGCGCAGGCTGAGAGCTTCAAAGAGCGGTCGAAGTCGTTTCGGCCACAAATCGAGGTCCGAAGGTCAGAGAATGTCGAGGCGGCACGCGATCACGCAGGCATGCCAGAGGGGAAAATTGAGGCCGCGATCGAGGTGGAAGCGCCGACACCGTCAACTCCGGTTCGATTCATCAAAGGGAAACTGGCCGCTGTGGACTGCTCCGCCGCACCGCAGGCATTGCTGAGCGTGGTGGCTGGAGGCCGATCTCTTAAGCTGCACGTTGGCGACAGCAGACATTTGGTTCTGATCGGAGCGGACGAGTTCTCCTGCGACTGGAAGAACAAGAGCGTGGCACTCAATTATCGCGAACGTCAGGATGGCGACGGGGACGTGGTGTCGCTCGAGGTTCAGTAGCAGGCTGGTTCAGTGAAGCTGGTTCAGTGAAGCCGGTGAGAGACTTGCATCGCGCGCGTCTGGCAGCGAGGTGGCCGGGCGGGGACGCCCGGCGCTCCACTACAATCGCGGAACTTCGCGAACTCGCGGGCATCTAATCACCATGGCAAAAGAGCAAACAGCAGTTTTCGGCGGCGGTTGCTTCTGGTGCATCGAAGCCGTTTTTCAACGTCTCACGGGCGTAATCCATGTCGAGTCGGGCTACATGGGCGGGCGCGCCGATCAGGCGACTTATCGTCAGGTGTGCAACGGGGATACTGGGCATGTGGAAGTCGTGCGCATCACCTTCGATCCCGACCAAATCAGCTATCGCGATCTGCTCGACGTCTTCTTCGCGGTGCACGATCCGACCACGCTGAGTCAGCAGGGAAATGACACTGGCGAGCAGTATCGTTCGGTGATTTTCTACAGCGACGACGAACAGCAGAAGATCGCCGAGAACACGATTGCGGAGTTGACGGCGGCCAAGGCATTCCCTGAACCGATCGTGACCGCAGTCGAGCCGGCAGAGGAATTCCACGCGGCCGAAGGCTACCATCAGAATTACTACAACGAAAATTCGCGCCAGCCTTATTGCATGTTCGTGATCTCGCCGAAGCTGGTGAAGTTGGAAAAGAAGTTTGCCGAAAAATTGAGAGCGTAAACCAATCTACGCGGCAGGGTCTTGTCCGGCCGCAGTGGATTCGGGCCGTTCGTCGAACAGAAGCCGCCGCAAGGTGCGCAGGTCGTTCAGCAGACGGCTGCTGCTTTGCAACTGCTGCTCCAGCTTGTCTAGTTTGAATTGCACCAGTCGTAGAGCCTCCACTCGGCGTGGCGGCTGCGCCTTAGCGTCCGCAGCGAGGTCGGCTGCGATCTCGCTTTTGGCTTCGGCGATGGCCTCGACCAAAAGCCGCACGTAATCGTGGGCATTCTCGACAGTGTCAAACGGATTTTGTAGGCGAGTGTTCAAGAGCGTACCTTTTTTGATGTCTAGTCATGCCGGGTTGCGGAACGACATTGCGGTCGCTTTTAGTGTAGTGAAGCATCGCATGTCGCAGAAGCCAATTCGCCCTAGTCTGATAGCCGCGGCCGTCGGCTTTGAGCCATGCGATGATATCAGAATCAAGACGCAACGTTACGGGCTTCTTGGCGGGTCTGTAGAACTTGCCGTCTCTTCCCGAATCCAGACACCATTCTCTATACCTGCAGCACATCGCCCTCACGGGCGACCATCTCGTACAACACAGGATTGATGAAGAACCCGATGAAGAGGCGGGAGATGAGACCGGCAACAATGACGATGGCAAAGGGCCTTTGTGTATCCGATCCGATGCCAGTGGATAAGGCCGCAGGCAACAATCCCAGGCAGGCGACAAGAGCTGTCATCATGATGGGACGGAGCCGAAGCAACGAGGCTTCCCGGGTGGCCGCTCGTATGCCCCTTCCCTCGAGGCGCAACTTGTTGATGTAGGAGACGAGAATGACGGCTGTCTCCACGGAAACTCCAAGCAACGCCAGAAGACCCAACACGGAAGAAACACTGAAGGGGGTATGAGTGAGTTTCAGAGCAACCAGGGCTCCTACGGGCTCGGTCATAATGACTCCGAGGGCGATGGTGACTGGGAATTTGAAGTTGCCGTAGAGGGCAAACAGGATCATGAAAATCAGCACGATCGCGAGTGGGCCAATAAAATACATCTGCGATCTAGCTTCGAGAAACTGGCTGTATTCGCCGCCCCATGACATCGTGTATCCCTGCGGCAGCGTGGTGGCCTTCTTCACGGCGGCCTGGCCGTCCCGCACCGCCCGCTCCAAGTCGCGCCCTTCGATGCTGTACTGCACGCCGATGTAGCGAGAGTTATTTTCGCGATAGATAAAGGACGCGCCATTCCCCTGCGTAATGTTGGCGAGCTGAGCGAGTGGGATCTGCTGCCCATCGGGCGTGCCTACTAACAAGTTTCCGATTTCATGTGCGTTGCTGCGAAATTGCGGCTGCATGCGGACCACGAGATCGAACAGCTTCTCTCCTTGAATGACCTGGGTGACCGCCTGCCCGCCCACAGCGGCCGAAATCACCGCTTCCACATCCGCAACATTAATCCCATAGCGAGCGATTTTGTTCCGATCGACATCGACGAGGAGGCTGGGCTGGCCAAGTTCGCGCACTACCGTAAGCTCGGTGAACCCGGGCACATTCGACAGCGCATTCTTGATCTGGATTGCCTTGTCCTGAAGGACATTCAGATCTTCACCATAAATCTTGACCGCTAAAGAACTCTTGAGGCCGGTGAGTGCTTCGTCCACCGCATCTTCGGCGGGCTGGGTATAGTTGAAAATGATTCCGGGAAAGGCGCTAAGTCTCTTGTTGATAGATTCGATCAGTTGTTTCTTGTCACTGACCTCGCCGCTCCACGATTTGTCTTTGTACGGCTTCAGGCCAACATAGAACTCGCAGTTGAAGAAGCCGGTGGCATCGGTGCCGTCGTCCGGCCGTCCTAACTCGGAACCCACGATCGTAACCTGCGGATACGACATGAGAATGTCGCGTATCTGAGGAGCGATGCTACTGGCCTCCTCAAAAGAAATGGTGTAGGGCATCGTCGCCCGGACCCAAAGCGCGCCTTCGTCGAGGTGAGGCATGAATTCTCCGCCGATGAAGGGCACCAACAGGAGGGTCGCGCCGAAGATCAGGGTCGCGATCAACATGGTGGTCTTGGGATGGTTGAGCGACCAATCCAGCTGAACCGCATATTTCCGCTTCATCCATTCATAGGCGCGATTCGGTTTCTCATGCACTCCATTCTTGAACCAGTAGGAGGCGAGCACGGGTATCAATGTGAGTGTCAGAATGAGCGCGCCGACCAGCGCGAACGACATGGTCTCAGCCATGGGGTGGAATAGTTTGCCGGAGGCTCCGGTCAGCGCGTAAATCGGCAGATACCCGGCGAGAATGACGGCCACCGAATAGAAAATCGGGCGATCCACATCTTTCGCCGCCGCCAGAATCACTTCGTTCAGGTTGTACTGTTGTCCCTCTCGCAGCGCCAGTTCACGGTATATGTTTTCAATCATGACCACGGTGCCATCAATGACTATTCCGAAATCAATGGCGCCGATGGAGAGCAAATTCGCGGCCACATCGTGCGCGTGAAGCACGATGAAGGCAAACAGCAGTGAGAGTGGAATGGTGAGGGCAACAATGACCGCAGCCCGGAAACTGACCAGGAAGAAAATCAGCACGATCAAAACCAGCACCATGCCGCGAAGCAAATTGGCCTCGACCGTGTCCGTCGTGAGGCTTACCAGTTCGCTGCGGTCATAATAAGGATGAATCTTGACGTCGGGCGGAAGGATCTGGCGGTTCAGTTCCTCGGTCTTCGCCTCAACTTCTTTGAGGACGGTCTGGGTCTGTTCGCCGCGAAGCATCAGAATGACGCCCTCTACCGCATCGTCATTTTTCTGGAAGCCGAATTCGCCCAGGCGCGGCGCGTGCCCAATCGTTACCTCTCCGATGTCGCGCACACGGACCGGCACACCCTTGTTGGCGCCCACGACGATGTTGCCGATGTCATCCGTGTTGCGCACCAGTCCGATGCCGCGCACGTAGTAGAACTGGCCGCCCTGAGAATAGAATCCTCCGCCGGCATTCGCGTTGTTGGCGGAGAGCGCCGTGATCACTTGTGGAATGGTCAGGTGATAGCCGTAGATGCGCGCCGGATCGAGCAGCACCTGGTATTGCATCACCGTTCCACCGAAGCCCGAGTCGTCGGCCACGCCGCGCACAGAGCGATAGGCGCGCTGCACCACCCAGTCCTCGATCGTCTTTAATTCCTGCGGTGAGCGGTCTGGACTCTCCAGCACGTAGCGATAGACCAGACCGCTGGGGCTGAACAGGGGCGCGAGGGTCGGGATCACTCCCGCGGGCAGAGTGGCTTGGGCCAGCCGCTCAAATACAATGTGCCGCGCAAAATAGCTGTCGGTGCTCTCTTCGAAAGTGAGGATCAGATCGGACAAACCGTAGAGCGACTTGGACCGCATCACTACCATCCGCGGAACACCGTTCATCTGGAGTTCAAGAGGAAGCGTGACCAGCCGTTCGACTTCTTCGGCCGCGTGGTCGGGCCATTGGGTGATGATCTCGACCTGCGGAGGCGAGAGGTCGGGATAGGCGTCCACCGGCATCCGCTGAAAAGAGAGGATGCCGCCGACCGTGATGAAAGCGGTCAGCATCAGCACTAGAAACCGTTGCCGGAGCGCTGCCTGGACTATTCGATGGATCATTCGGTTGTAGTGGACACTATCCCTGGCTATATCTTTCCAGAGTTGTTGTAACTCTCATCTAATGCTTGTCCGATCCTAGCGCTGCAGTTCGTTGGCAAACTGCAAGAATAAGCTGCCATTTCCGATGACTTGATCGCCGGCCTTCAACCCGCTCGTAATCTGCGTCTTTCCGTTCAGGCTTTCTCCGAGCGTAACTGTGCGTCTGGCAAACTGGTTCGAAGATACCGCGGTATAAACAAAGGGCTGGTTCTCGCTATCGCGCAGGACAGCGGCATCGGGGAGCGCGATGGCATTCGGGATCGAGCCCGCGTTTACGATCGCAACCACGTACATGTCCTTCTTGAGTTTTTCACCGGGATTGTTGGTCTCGATGCGCGCCTGCAGCGTGCGCGTGTTCGGATCGAGCGAGGCCGCGACGTAGGCAATGCGGCCGTGGAAGACCTCGGGATAAGTATCCGTCTGAATCGCAACCGTATCTCTGACGCGCACGTAGGGCAAGTCTTTCTGATAGATATTGACCAGCACCCAAACGTTGCCAGTATCCGAAATCATGAAACACTGTGTGGCGCCGGGTTGAATAAGTTGCCCCGGGGACACATCCTGCTCGACGACCTCGCCGCCGATCGGCGCTTTCAGGGGAACCTCAAAGGAAGAGGGACCCTGCACGAGCGCGTCGGGATCCGCAATTCCCATCACTTTCAATGCGGCTTGTGCCGATGCCAAATCGCCACTCGCCTGTAGCTCGGCCGACTGCGCCTGCTCCAGGTTTTGCTCGGCAATCGCTTTGTGCTCATACAAATCATGAGCGCGATCATAGGCCTTTTCCGCCAGCGCGGAGGCGGCCTTGGCTTTTAGATAATTGGTGCGGAGCTGGGAATAATCGGGACTCGCCACGTACAACATGGGGTCGCCCTTTTTCACTCTCTGGCCGGGCACGACTACGATCCTGCTGATCGGTCCACTTACCTGGCTGATAACCGGCGTCGTGCGAAACAGGTTGTAAGCCACGGATCCCGTCAGCCGGAGGGTGCGAGGCAATGTCGCCGGTGCAACCGTCAGCACTTGCACATGCGCCATCTGTTCCTGGGGGATGGAGAACAGCTCTGCTTTGTCTGATTTCCTGGCGGCACTCGAATCCGCGGAGGCCTTCGACCCGGACCCTCCGCAACCGGCAAACATCAGGATGATCGCGGACGCGCCGGCGAACGCAGCCAGCCACCGACAACGATCGGCGAGAAAATTCACGGCAGTTTCCTCATGGGAGATTCCTTGTCCCTTCCGCTTCCTTCAGCTGTTCGAGCGCAGTCATATAAGATGCCAGCGCCTGGCGATAGGCTAACTGGACCAACCGATAGCTGCGCTCGGCATCCAGAAAATCGAGGAGACTGGCGGCGCCTCGCTTGTAAGCGTACTCACTGATGTCGCGCGAGTCCTGCGCCTGTTTGAGGTAGCCGGAGGTGTAAAGCTGCACCACTTCGTCGTTACTCTTGACTGCCTCAAAGGCATTGGCAACGTCGGAAAGCACGGTATCGCTCGCCGATAGCTGCTGCTCCTGAGCCTGGGTGAGGGCATGGCCGGTGCGTGCGATCTCTCCTTGATTGCGGTTGAAGATCGGCAAAGCAAAGTTGGCGAAAAGTGAGCCGGTCGATTCCGCGGAAACGTGGGTGAAATCGAAGGTACCGGTTACGTCGACCTTGGCGTTCGCTTTGGCCAGCTGGATTTGACTCCGCGCGGCGGTGATCGCTAGCTCAGCGGCACGGAAATCAGGCCGCTCCCGCAGCGCCCGCGCCTGCAGGTCATCCAGGTTGCCTTTCAGCGGGTGATACTCGAGATCGCCCACCACGTCGTAGTCGGCCGGTACCGCGTCATAGCCCAGGAACTCGCGCAGTCCGACCAGCGCCTGCACTTTCGCCAGGCGGGCCGAAGAGACGTCAGTCTGAAACTGCAACAACTGGAGCTTGATCTTCAGATAATCGCCTTCGCCAATGAATCCCGCTCTGAGCTGCTCCTCGCTGATGTCGACCGTCTGCTGAAAACCCCTCAGATCCTCGAGTGCAAACTGGAGCGTCGATTCCGCCAGCAACACGTTTACGAACTGCTGGCCAACATTGAACGCCAGCGTGCGCTCAGCATCGGCCACCTGGGCTCGCGTGACGGCTGTAGTATCACGCGCGGCCTGCAATCGCCCCTGCCGCTTGTGACCGCGCTCGAAAAGGTAACCGATCCCAATATCGAACTGCTGCGTGGTGTTTAGATTGTCCGCGGAAAAGTCTTGTGGACTGAAGAACGGAATGAACTGTGCGTCTACTCCCAAAGTCGGATTCGGGCGGAGGTTGGCAGTGATCTCCTGGGCCTGATTCTGAAGAATCAGGGTTCGCGTCGCCTTGAGCGAATGGTTGTGCGCCAGCGCCAGATCAATGGCCTGATCAAGAGTGATCCGAGTCGTATTCTGCCCACCGCCTGCTCCCACCAGCAGGAAAAACATCGCCGCCGTGGGGAATATCCGATAGAACCTGGAGCGCATAAGGATTGAGATCAAAGTGCACTGACTGTTCCCGCAACAGATCCCGCAGGCAGGCTCCACCTTAACGAGCACTACGCAAGGGTCCGTCGTCCGCATCATCCTCCTGTATCTAAGACTGCGACTCGCGGCTCAATGGATGCATTCTAATTCACCGCGTTCACAATCACGTCGTATATGGGCTCCCCTACCGGAAGTGCCACCAGGTGTTCCCGGCTGATTGCTTGGACTTTTCGAACATTTTTCTTTTTATGGAAGGTCCCGACACCGCGGGATCGAAGCTCTAAACGATCGGACGACAGCCGAGCTGGGCGAGTTCCTGGAAGCCCGGTTCTCCCAGTCGTTCCAGAACACGGCGGCGGTGCGCCCGGCCGGGTAGTGGGTCAGTCTGCGAAACCGTTAACCACCAAGGCCACGAAGGTACACGAAGGAAATGCCTGAGACCAAAAAGCCTTCGTGGTACTTCGCGGCCTTGGATCATGTCTGTGACGTGTGAACATCCCCACGCCTGAGCGGGCCACGCGCCAGAGCCTACGGACGCGCAAACTTCGCGTCATCTACGGGGACATTCTGCGTAACTTGGAGCAAATGAATGTCCAGCGTTCGATTAGGCTGGGTAATAACCAAGTGCAGAGGAACTTGTACGCCATCGAATGTTTTGTAATCACCATAGTCGATCTGGGTGGGATTAAGACCGAGGGGCGACGAGCCAAAACGCAGCTGCCGGAGCAACAGCCCGGTCTGCCGGTCGAAATACAACTCCAGGGGCGGGCCAGACGAGTTCATGGCAAATAACAGGATCGCGTCGTGGTCACCAACTTTTTCTGTCCTTATGACTTTCAACTCCTGGAAGCTCTTCTTCACATTGATCGGGAATTGCAAATCGGCGTCCAGCTTCGCGCCTTCGATGTCCTCCTGAGGCATGTCGCGAGCAGGGCCTGCCGGGGACCTGAGCCATCCGCTCTGACTATCAAATACCGTAGAGCTGTCTCCCGCGGCCAAATGCACAATCATGGCCTGTCGGAACGGTGATTTGGAGAGAATTTCGACAGGAAAGCCAGGCCCGACGCCAAAAGTAACGGTGCCCCTTTCGACGCGGCTCGATATATTCTGGATCGCGGGGGCGCGTCCAACTGCTTGTATGTACTTTTCGATCACATCGGACGCCGATGGCAGATCGGTCCGACCCGCAGCCGCTGGGTCCGCTGCCAATCGAGCCTCGGAAACGTACGGCGCCTTGCTGTCCACCATCGGTATACTCACGGGCTTCGCAGAACCGCGGTGGCAGGTGTAACAAGTAACAGCTCGTTCACCCTGAAATTGGCTCGTATTAATGGCGAACATCATCTGGATCATGCGGCGGGCGGTTTGCTTCGACTGTTTGTCGTCCTTATCGAAGGCATCGCGAACATGGCAGAACTCGCACTCGACGCCCAACGATGCCGTTATGAACTGCATCGCCGGAATCAGCTGGTCCGGAGGAACGTCCTTCAAAACTTGCAGGTTCTTAAACCTTGGCTGCGCCGCCTTCTCTTGGGCGTTCACCGATGTATCTCGCAGCGCAAATCCGCAAAGGAAAAGCGGACACATCCATGCCAGGTTGAGGCCTACAATACGCGCCGCTCTGAGAATGCTTCTGCTCCGGTTACTCATTCGGTGAACTGGTCTCCATGGACTGTTATTTTGTGGTCCGTGAAGTCGGTATGCATAGAAGGGATCGTATATTTCGGCATGTGGCAACTCACACAGTCGTGGTTTGAAACCTTGCAGGTGTCGATCGCATGACCTCGGTCTTTCAAGCCGGCGCTCGCTGCCGAATGGCATCCCACGCATACTTTGTCGTAGAAGGCAGCCTCTTGCACTCGGGGTTTGTGGGCATCGTGGCACGCTATGCAGGTGAGTCGCGCATCGCCATTTCCCCAGCAGCGGCTTTGCTCTAAACGGTAGGCAGGAAACCGCAGGTTAAAGATCCCAGTTATGAAGCTGAGGCTGACATCGGCAGAAGTACGGTGACAGGCGCCACAGAAATCCACCGAGTCAGCCGGGCTCAGGCGGGCAGGATTGAGAATGAGCGTCGAAGTCTTCGCATCGTGTTCGAGGCTCATCTGCGCCACATGCTGCGCTCCCGGGCCATGGCATGCTTCACAGGTGACGCCCGGAATCATTCGTTCGGGATGAAATTGACCATCCGTGCTTGCGGCCGTGGAATGGCATCCAAAGCACAACGGAGGTTCGTCCGGGGACATGCGCCGGCCGAGCGCAGTCTCGATGCGCGTAGGCGCAAACCGAGTCCTTCCGGTTGTCAAGTCCAATCCGTTTAGTTGCCGGTAGTAGCTCACCCGGCTCTCAAAATAGATTCCGTTCTGCTGATATAGAAAAGTATCCCCGAACTGCCGGTCTCCGAATACCCAGTTCAAGGCCGCCGAGGCGGACTGCTGGCCGTTGGTGGTCGAATACTCAGCACCGGCCGCCGTCTGGGAAAGCGAATAATCGTAGGACCCGGTGCGAAAGTGCATTGCGTGGGGAATATTTGTGAACGCATCTGCCGTTGCCGATTTCACTGCATGGGCCATAGGCGTATTCTTCTGCGTCTCAACTATATTCTGATGGCAGCGTCCACAAGTCTCCGAGCCTACATACTGATCGCGCGCGGGAGTTCCCTTGGTCGGCCACCAACCGGGATCGATCACCCGAATTTCAGTTGCAATACTGACTTCTTTGCGCTTGCTCGACGCTGACTTACTCGCCGCCGACTCTGCGGACATTCGGAAGGCGCGAGGCGCCACTAAAATGATCAGGAGCAGGACGCCAGGAACCGAGACAGACCTCAACATATTGGGGATTCTAGTCTGATCACCTCAACGGCGGCTAGCAACTCAAGCTACAGTTGGAGGGAAATCAACGGTTCGCGGTCGCTGCGGAGGCGGGAGGGTCCGGCTTCAGCGGCGGAGGCAGCGGGACGCGAGCAGTGGTCCCCTTGCCCTCCGTGATCGTGTAGATAAAATCGGCGGGGATATCGCGCAGCGTGTCGGTCTGGCCGCTCGGCCAAGAAACTTCCACCGTGTCCATTTTGTCGGCCGCGCCCAGGCCGAAGTGCAGCCGCGGGTCGTTCTGCGAGAGATAGCTGCCGCCGCCCCGCACTTCATTGAACTGCATGACTCCGGCGGCGTGAATGGTGACCCGCGCGCCGATGGCGGCACGATTGCTCTTGGTTCCAATCAAGTGAAAGGCAACGCGATGGTTGCTGTTGCGGGTCTTGTTGATCAGCAGCGACGGTGCCTGGCCCATGTTGAGCACCAGAATGTCCATGTTGCCGTCGTTATAAACGTCGCCAAAAGCAGCGCCACGGCGCGATTCGGGCGGCATCTCAAACACGCCTGAGGCTTTGGAGATATCTTCGAACGTTCCGTCGTGATTGTTACGGAACATCTGCATGGGCTCTTTGTAGCCAGGGCTGTTAGGAATAAAATCCACCTGCGGATAGACGTGCCCATTGTTGATGAATATGTCTACCCAGCCGTCGTTGTCGAAATCTACGAAACCGGTGCCCCACTTTACATAGCGATAACTTGGCTGACCGAGTTTCGCCGGCCACGACATATCCGAGAAGGCGCCTCCACCCAGGTTCCGGTAGAGGTTGTTGACCTGTTCGGTGTAGTTGGTGACGAACAGGTCGAGCTTGCCGTCATGATCGTAGTCGGCGAAATCCACTCCCATGGAGCCGAGTTCCTGGCCGTCATTGCCGAGGGCCACGCCGGCCAGCAGACCAACCTCATCGAAGGTGCCGTCGTGGCGGTTGTGGTAAAGGAAGTTGGGGCCGGCATCATTCGCCAGGAACAGGTCAGGCCAGCCGTCGTTGTCGTAATCAGCCCAGATTGCGCCCAGACCATAGCGGTGCTGTGGATCGTCCATTCCCGCTTTTTTGGAGACATCCTCGAAAGTGCCATCACCGCGATTGTGAAACAGGTAGTCGCCTTCGCCCTGAATCCCCCAGGGGCCACATTGCAACAGAACGCCCTTGAAGCGGCAGAATTTTTCGTCGCTGCCGAAGGCAGGCAGATGATCCATATCCACGTGCACATAACGGGAGACGAACAAGTCCACGTGACCATCGCGATCATAATCGCCCCAGGCGGCGCCGGTGGCAAAGCCGGTAATTCCCCCAAGCCCGGCCTTCTCAGTGACATCTTCAAACTTGCAGTTGCCGAGTCCGCGATAGAGGACGCTGTGTCCGTAGCCAGTGACGAACAGGTCCAGATTGCCATCGTTGTCGAAATCGGCGACGGCAACGCCCATGCCCCAGCCTTTCACCGTCAGTCCGGCCTGCTCGGTGATGTTGGTGAATTTGCCGTCGGCGCCCTGGTGATAAAGCGTGACCATCAGGTCGCCGCCGGCGCGGTAGCGGTCAACACTTGATCCGTTGGTGACGACGATGTCGAGCCGGCCGTCGTTGTCGCAGTCAAAGAAGCCCACTCCGCCGCCCACGGATTCAATGATGTAGTGCTGCTCTTTGGAGGCCAAATGTGAAACTGTCAGCCCGACCTGCGGCGCGACATCCACGAACTGCGGAACCGGAGTGGTGGAGGAGTTATTCTGGGCGGCCA
>WNEZ01002800.1_pt1 | contig 25621 bp, 28 predicted proteins | sample 5400521 | NCBI WGS metagenome assembly WNEZ01 (sample SAMN13153339, study PRJNA577476) | soil metagenome | isolation source: 120 cm saprolite under Douglas fir tree site 2 hole 1 replicate 1 | place: USA:California | collected 2015-04-18
CTAGCGACTCTCTGCACCAGAGGCTTCAGCAGTTTCGTTGCCTTCACCGCTGCTCTGATTGCTACCGGGTGGAGCGAACCAGTTCCCGGGCGGGTTTAACTCCCGCTGTGGACCACCGCCTTTTCACGGCGCACCCGGTAAGGGGACTACACAGCCAAGTGGACCGCGGAGTCGCCACTTCCCAGAAGCGGGCCGGTGGTCGTTGACGGGCAACATCCGTTCGAGGGGTGCTAAACTCCGTGATACGTCAGGGCTTTCCTCAAGATAATGACGACAATACGGAACGAAGAGCAGTAGGCTCCGCACTATGTACAAGCAAATTTTGATTCTCGCGACCACGATGCTTTTGTTCACTCTTGGAATCGGTTATCTCTTGACCTTCACCTTAAAACAAAAGGTGACGGAGAAGCGTGAACGGCAGGATAGGGTTTACTGGGCGGCATTCAACGCAATCGTGCATTTCGGCAAAGAACCAGACGAAGATAACGAGCACAAAGTAAAGATTGCATTGGACAAAGCCCGTGAAGAAGGCCTAAGTAAAAATCGCCAAGACATTCTGCAAAACTATTTTCGGGATCTTGAGCGTTGCTATCAAGGTGAGCGCGAATCTTGCAAGAAAGTGAACGATGATATGAATCAAGCCATTCAAGCCCCTACGGTGAGCCCGTAGGAATACCGCGCATGTGTTGCAGAACTTCGATTCTATCGGGCTGGCTGGCGATATTGTTTAGTCTCATCGTTCTTTCCGCCGGCTGCGGCAAAATTCCTCCTCTTAGCGTTTCCTTCTCCCAGTCCGCCGGCATTGTGGAAGCTTACGACATCGTGGAAGTTTCGGCGGATGTTTCATGGCCGCATACCAAAAACCCTTTTACGGATGCGAGGCTTGATGGGTGGTTCGAGTTAGCGGACGGAAGCAGAAAGTGGCAAGTCGAGGGGTTCTGTGACGCTGAGGACAGCAGCATTTTTCGTATCAGATTCATGCCACCCGCACCGGGCGATTATAAGTATTTTGTTGAATATCTTCAGGCCTCGGGGAGGACCACTTCGACGGGCACTTTTCATGCGATTGACGGACACCGTCGCGGCCCCATCCGCGTAGATCCTCAAAACCATTGGCATTTTATTTGGGAGGGCACCGGCGAACACTACTTCTTCAACGGAACCACGGCGTATTGGCTGATGGGGTGGCAGGACGACAAGATCATCCAATCCAGCATCGAGCGCCTTCACAAGTTGAAGATCAACCGAATGCGAGTAACCGTTGCTGGTCGGACAAACTTATTCTTCGGAGAACCGGTTATGACTGGTCCCAACTGGACGGTCTTCATAACGCCTTGGCCGGCCCAAAATGCGGAGGATATCTTCCATCCGGGCTTCGACTACAGTCGCTTCCATGTCGCCTATTGGCAGAAATTCGACCGCGCCCTGAAGTATGCCCGCGAAAGAGATATGGTCATTTCACTGGTCCTTGACATGAACGATAGTCGTGTCCACCCTGCCGCTTTTAGTGCAGATGAATACCGATTCATACGCTATACAATCGACCGCTTCGGAGCCTTTTCCAACATTACCTGGGATCTTGGTGACGATTTGGATGGATATCGTGGCCGGTTGTGGACGCATACGGCCGGGACTCTAATGAAGAGATTGGACCCCTACGGCCACTTGGCCACGAGTCACCCCATAAACCCGGATTATCTGGATCGTACCTCGGATTGGTTTGATTTCACTTCAATTCAGGAATGGTCAAGGAATCAGCACGCCCTCATGCTGGAGCAACGAAAACAGCAGCAGAAGATTGGCCGGGTTATTCCACAGGCAAATGAAGAATACGGCTATGAAGACCACTATCCGCGGTGGGCTCCACAGCCCGATTCTGAATCTGCTGATGTTCTGCGCCGGACCGCTTGGGACATCGTAATGGCCGGCGCGTACCAAACGACGGGCGAGACTGCGCGGCGCGGAACGAATGTGTGGCCGGATACCGGCGGTGGCTGGATGAACGGCCGTGGTGACAACACGATGACCATGCTTCAGGGATATGCGCACATGTTCGATTTTTTTGCCAGCTTTGAATGGTGGAAAACTGAGCCTCACGATGAACTAGTGAATAGCGGCAATTATTGTCTCGCGGACCCTGGCGAGACTTACGCGATGTACTTGCCGCGCGGCGGCAAGGTAACCGTCCGACTTCCGGTCGGTATTTATGAGGGGACGTGGTTCGACCCATCTACCGGCAAAAAGATCGCCTTACCTTCGGCGCAGAGACCCCTGTGGAGTTCACCTTTAGCCCCGAACAATAGTGACTGGGCGCTTTTGCTGCAAAAAAAATAGACACGACGTGGCCATGTCCTTAATTCTTAGGAGATTGCGCTGATGTGCTGCGGTGGTAAGGTAAGGCAACATCAAAGCGCAAGCAGCGAAGAAACCATCACGCTCGACGAAGTGGCGGGTGTCTCTTCGACCAGCTGGCCTCGGTGTGCGCGAACTAGCCTAGGGCTTTGAAGTCCGGCACCAGCTCGCAATCGTTAGCAAGAAAAACAGCGCAGCACCATGAAAGAAACTCAAGTAGGAAATGGCATTGCTGCCAGGAGTACCCATGTGGGGTGGAATCATGTTAATGGCCGTGAGCATCCGAAAGATCAATGCGAGGACAGTGCAGATCAAGCCTAACCAATAACCGAGAGCGGAGAGTTGTTTTTCCATATCTTTTCTCCCTGGTTCAAGTTTTTGTGGTTCGGCCCGTGTACGGCTGTACGCTACTCTCGGCCAACCAGGGAGTCAAGCGCCGTTCCGGGATTACAGTCCTACCTACAAGAAGCCATTCGATTTGATTTTGGAAAGAGCAAAAAATGAGGAATGGCGCGCCCGGGGGGACTCGAACTCCCGACCTTCTGGTTCGTAGCCAGACGCTCTATCCAACTGAGCTACGGGCGCGCAGTGCATAAATATTATCATAGGCTTGCGCCGCGCATCCAGCCGGCACAATAGGTCGACTTTTGCGCGCAGCCTTCAGCAACTTCCATTCAAGCAGATCCCGGGAAGCGAGAAAGCCAAAATTACGCCTAGTATCTGTCCGGCTGCGCTGCCGCAACTCGCACGAAACTGCGACTATGCGCTTCGGAGCCGCGCCAGAGCAGGACCGCCAGCGTTAGAATCGTCGCCAGTTCGAAGCCGGCCATTGCCCGCTGATAGCCGAAATGTACGTGAAGCGCATACTGAATGGAATTTGTCGGCGAGGCCAGCAGAATCCCCAGCTGATAAGCTAGCCCGGGCATCAAGCTGCGCGCGGAGTCCGCGGAAAGCTCATTCAAGTGCACTGGGATCACGCCCCAGGCTCCTTGCACGCCCGCCTGCATCAAAAATGACGCTGCGATGATCACCACTAGGCCTCCGCCAAACGCCCACAGAGGAATCATCAAGAGCGACAATCCCAATGCCGCGATCATGCCTTTGCGGCGGCCGGCGACTTGGGAGACATGTCCAAAGATAATCGCGCCCACCACCGCTCCGACGTTATAAATCATCGCGATATTGGCCACCATCGCGGAAGAAATCTTGTGCACTTCTTCCAGGAAGTCGGGATAAAGGTCTTGTGTCCCGTGAGAGAAAAACATCATGAAAGTCATAAGGACGACAAGATACGCGAAGCGCTTCCACACTCTTGTAACGACGCGCAAGACTTGGCCCGTGCTCGCGGCACGATGCTGTTTCCACGCTTCCGATTCCGGCACTTTGGTCCGGATATACAGAGCGAGCAGCGCGGGCACGGCACCGATCCAGAACATGGGACGCCATCCCCACGCGGGCAAGAGAAATCTTGCAGCAATGGCCGCCAACAGATAACCGATCGAGTAACCGCTCTGCAAGATTCCGCTGAGGATTCCCCGCCAGCGCACCGGAGCCGCTTCCATTGCCAGCGATGCACCGACGCCCCATTCGCCGCCCATGCCGATGCCAAACAGCGCGCGCAAGATGATAAACACGGTGAAGTTGGGCGAGAAGCCGCATAACAGCTCGATGACCGAAAAATAGATGACGTTGGCCATGAGCGGGATGCGGCGCCCATAGCGGTCTGCCAGCAGCCCAAAAAGAATCGCGCCGATAGGTCGCATGGCTAACGTCACCGTGGTGGTGAGAACAATTTCTTTCTTGGTTACGCCAAACTGGCGTGCAAGCGTATCGAAGAGAAAAACAACGATGAAGAAATCGAACGCGTCGAGCGTCCAGCCGAGGAATCCTGCCAGTACTGCGTGGTGCGTACCGGGACGGACAGGCTTCGCCATGTCCGCCATGTCAGTTTGCTTGCCACTCTGCAGACTTCGGCATCAGCCGCGAGATTGCGAATCCACAGACAATCGCCACGCCGGCAAGCAGGAAACCTGCCTGGTAACGGCCAAAGCATAACTTACCGATCGAGAAAAGAGCCGAATAAATAAGGACACACCCGAGCAGCCAGTTCACCAAGTTTTTGCCCAGATCACGCGTGACCGGTTCGCCTGTCGCGAGTCTTGCCACTGGCTGCCATCCGGTGATTTGCGGTCGAACCTTGCGGTAGAACTTCACGAGCGTTTCCATCGGTTCTGCGGGCGTTAGCAAGGTGACGACGACCCAGACCAGCGTCGTGATCCCCGTGGTGCAAAGTGTGGTCTTCGCGAAAATGACGGGGTCGGAGCCGCTAAACGGTTGTGGCCGCCCGGCAATGGCGTTCCATAGAGCGCTGTTGTGCAGCGCAAGCGTGGTCACCAGCGCCGCGATCATGGCGGAAATTTCGCTCCATGCATTGACGCGCCACCAGTACCAGCGGAGCAAATAGACGCCGCCGGTTCCTGCACCAAGCTCGAGCACGATCTTCCAGCCTGCGGATACGGATGTCAGCCGCCACGCAACCGCGGCAGCCGCCAATACAAGGAACGCCGTCGCCAGCCGCGAGGCATTCACGAAATGTGATTCACTCCCCTTTTTCTTCAGAAAGCGCCGGTAGAAGTCTTCGATCAAGTAAGAACTGCCCCAGTTCAGCTGCGTCGCCACCGTGGACATGAACGCGGCCATGAATCCTGCCAGCAGAATCCCCAGGACCGCGTGGGGAGTCTGGCGCGTCGCTACCAACATATAGCCGCGCTCGGGCTGAGCAAGACCGGGATAAAGAACGACAGCCGCAAGCGCGGTCAAAATCCACGGCCAAGGGCGCAGCGCGTAATGCGCGAGATTGAACCACAGGACGGACAACAAACCGTTGCGTTCATCCTTCGCGCTGAAGATGCGTTGCGCGATGTAGCCGCCGCCGCCCGGTTCCGCGCCGGGATACCAAAACGCCCACCACTGCACGGCTAGATGCACGACGAAGGTGATCACCGGCAGGGTCCAAAGAGCTTCGCTCGCGAAACCGCGGGAAAAATCAGGCAGAAGAGCCGTGATGTCGCTTGCGCCGGGTCCGGCAGCGGCGCGCTTCGCGGCGAGTGTGGCGAGCATCTGTTGCATACCTCCGGCGGCGTGCACGCCGTACCAGGCCACGCCAATCACGATGGCCATTTTCAAAACGAACTGAAAGAGATCGGTCCAGAGCACGCCCCACAATCCGCCGAGCGAAACGTAGATGCCCGTGAACGGCATCAGGAAGAAAACGCAAATCCCCATGGCCTTGGCATCGCTCACTCCGAGCGACGTGCTGATGATGTTGACCATGGCTTTCGTCACCCAGCCGAGGATCAAACAGTTCATCAGCAGCCCGAGGTAGACAGCTCGGAAACCACGGAGGAACGCCGCGGGTTTGCCGGAGTAACGCATCTCAGCAAATTGCACGTCGGTGATGAGTCCCGAGCGGCGCCACAATCGCGCGAACAAGAACACAGTCATCATTCCGGACGGCAAAAAACTCCACCACAGCCAGTTCCCTGCGACTCCGTTTGTGTAAACCAGTCCCGTCACCGCCAGTGGCGTATCGGCGGCAAAAGTCGTCGCGACCATGGAAGTTCCCGCGAGCCACCAGGAAACGTTGCGGCCCGACACGAAATAGTCTTCCGTGCTCTTCCCAGAACGTCCGCGAAAGTACAAACCAAGAATTAACGTGATCAACAGATAACCGGCAATGGCGGCCCAATCCGAGGCGGCAAGTGTCAAAGTGAGTCCTTTCTTAACGAAGCGGCTGCGCGCAGTACGATATAGCACTTCCAGGCGGTTGGCATCATGCTGTTTTCTGTTTCCTGCGCCGCGCCACCAGGGCGGGGAACGCGTCCAGCAAGGTCACTGGGAAATGTGTGCCCGCGCAGCGCGGCCGGGGAAAACGCCTTCAACAGGTCGCCCGTCCTTCACGACTGTGACTCCGTTGACTAGCACGAATTGGATCCCATCCGAATATCGCAAGGGTTCTTCATACGTTGCTCTATCGATGACGCGATTCGCATCGAAAACTGTAATGTCCGCGTCTGCACCTACGCGAATTCGCCCTTTGTCCTTAAACGTGGGCGCACGCTTCTCGAGCCGCTCCGCCGGCATCAGCGTCATCTTGCGCAACGCGGTCATCAGATCCAGCACCTTCTCTTCCCGCACATAGTATCCAAGCACTCTCGAGAACGTGCCCTGCCCCCGCGGATGAATCCTGGCACCAGTAATGGGCATACCGTCGCTGGCGATCATAATCATCGGGTCGGCAACCGCTATCCGTGCGGACTCTTCGGGTATCGAAAAAATAACAACCGTACCTCCTTCCTTTCGATATTTTTCAAAACTCTCCGCCGTCAATCGTTCTCCCGTTTTCGTCCACTGAACGTCCTTGTAGGTGATGCCCTGACGCTCCTGCCATCCAGAATCAAAAATGGCCGATTCCAGCTGAGTGCTTCCGGCCGTGTATGGATAGCATTCGGTCGTGACGTCGAGTCCGTGCTCGCGCGCGCCCTTCACCATCGCAATCAGCCGCGGCGTATTCTTCAGTCCCATGCTGGTGATGTGCACAACGTGGAGCTGCGCTCCGGTGGCCGCAGCGGCCGCGATGACCTCTTCGATCCCGACGAGGCCGGTCGCCGGCTCCTGCAATCCCGCATGCCGCAGATGCACGCGCACCGACGCGCCGTGTTTTGCCGCCAGCCAGAACACATCGACGATCTTGTCGTGCGATGCTGCCGCCGTGTAGTTAATGCCCACTCCGACCGCCAGCGCGCCGCGCAGCAGGCCCTTCTCGATGTCATTGTCGATCTGCTGCAACTCCTCCGGTGTTGCTTGGCGGTGAGCCGCATCCCCAACGGGCAGAAATGCGCCGGTGTCTCTCATGACTTTCATACGCACCGGGATATGTCCGATCGATACTCCGAAGTTGATGAGAGATTTTCCTTCCCGTTGTTCATACCACCGGTCGACATCCGCCGTGCCAAGTTCCAACTCCAGCGAAGTTGTCACGCCATCGTGCGCTTGAAACTGATAGTTTCGCGGCTCCTGCCCGTGTTCATGCAGATCAATGAACCCCGGCGCGACGACCAGGCCCCGCGCTTCAACCGTCTGTTTCCCATCAAGGCGCTCGGTCGAAATCACCGCGATTTTCCCGTTGCGAATCCCAACGTTTCGAACTGCGTCCAGCCCCGATTCCGGATCCATCACTCGCCCATTGGCGATGACTACGTCAGAAGTTTCGGTTCCATTGCTTGCGCCGCTTCCTGCCGGCATTCCAACCGCGGCACCGAGCGCGGCCACGGCTGCCACCCACTTCCACCGTCCACGAACTATAGAGCGTGACACTTGACCTGCGTCCCTCCCGCGCGGCGCTAAGTGTCTTCGCGTGGACGCCGTCTGTCAAAGGTTTTCTACGCTGATTCATCTACCGCGAATCGTTAAATTGGGATTTTCAATGAAAAGAAAAACCCCGGATCGCTGGGGGGAGCGACCCGGGGTGGGGGTGTTGCTGAGGGGGGCCGGAGGAAACTCGTTTTTGTTTAGTGCACCTGGTGTACGGCCAGCATGCAAATCTGTCGCAGTTCTTCGTATGTGAAATACGTCTCTTCCTGTTCGCCTGCGACTTCCGTGTGTCCGAATCCCGATTCGCTCGAGATGCGGTTCAATTCTGTTTCCGATAAACCCAACAGCACCGACGCGCGGCGCCGCGTTACGTATTTGAGCTCTTGTGATTTCATGGTGGTCTCCCTCACGCCGGTAGCAGAACCATGGAGTCTTCTTCAACCGCCACGATCATGGCCTTGTAGATGTCCACGTCCCAGCCATCGCCGATCCGCATCCTTATGGTTTCACCACCGTCTTTCAGCAGTTTCCCGCGCAGTGGCACCTTGATATCTCCAAGCGCTACTTGCAGGACCACCGGCTGCCCGACCCAAGCTTTGAACGCACTGTCCATTTTTTTTGGCCCCTTCAGTGATTCAGCCTGACGGAGGAGAGAATCGCGCAGCGCACCGCTAGTCACAATGGTACAGAGAGGGTACCGGACTAGTAAGAAGGTACTGTCGCGCATCGGAACATCGCTTTACGCCCGGTTTCCATCGAAGTACAGAAGTACCACTCCTCCGGGACGCTGGAGCCATAGTAGAAGGATGCGCCTGCTGCGATTCTGTGGGCATGACGAGGCACGGGCACGATTCGCGCAAGCCACTGAACGACAGTCCAGCCGCCATGTCCGGCAGGACAGGCGTCGGCCTCGCTCTTGGCGGAGGCTTCGCGCGCGGCTTCGCGCATCTCGGCGTTCTGCAAGTCCTCGAACAGAATCACATTCCCGTCTCTCACATCGCGGGAACCAGCGTTGGCAGCATCTTGGGAGCTGCCTACGCCAGTGGCGCACCTCTTGCGCGCATCATTGAGACCTGCCGTACGCTCCGTTTCCGGGACATTGCCCGTTGGCGAGTCTCCCGGCTCGGCTTGGCGAGCAATCATCGTCTAGGGAATTTGGTTGAACGTGTATTCGAATCGCGCCAGTTTGAAGATCTCCGCATTCCTCTCGCGGTTATCGCCACGGACCTGACTTCCGGCGAACCGGTAGTCTTCACGCAAGGCAATCTTGTGGATGCCATTCGCGCAAGCTGCGCCTTCCCGGGCTTGTTCGAACCGGTCGAAATTGGCACGCGGTGCCTGGCGGACGGGGGGCTCGTCGCTCCAGTTCCCACGCGCGCAGCCCGCGATCTCGGCGCTGCCACGGTAATCGGCGTCTCCGTCGGCATGCAGGACGGCCACCGTGGCGCCCCCACAAACATTTTTCAGGTCGTGAGCCGCGCGGTAAGCGCGGCGCAAAAACACCAACTCGAAATTTGGGAGCGCCACGCTGACCTGGTTCTCCGGCCCGACGTGCAATCGCTCGCGTGGGACGACTTCCAGCGTGCCGACGAAGCCATCGCTGCGGGCGCCGCCTCTGCGCGGAATGTGGGGAGGATGTCGGCGTTTTCTGCTACCGTATGGGTCTGGGTGCTTTTACGAACATGCGCTCGCGTATGCTCGTTCCCGTGCCCGTAAGAGAATCACTTCATTCTTCCGCCGCGAGGAACAACAACGAGTGCTCGACGCCATCCTTCACTTTTTCCACTCGCTTTACAACCCGGATGGACTCAAGGAATTAATCCGCTCCGGCGGAGCGCCCCTCATTTGTGCCATCGTTTTCGTTGAAACCGGTTTTTTTGTAGGATTTTTTCTTCCCGGTGATTCCCTGCTGGTGACTGCCGGAATTTTCTCCGCCGCTGGTGTCATTCCCCTGAAGTGGCTTCTCCTGCCCGTCATGTTTTGCGCCATCGTGGGCGACCAGATCGGTTATTGGATTGGCCGTTCCGCCGGTGCCGCTCTATATCGCCGCGAAGACTCTTTCTTTTTTCGGCGCAGCCATCTTCAACGCGCCCATGACTTCTATGAAAAGTATGGCGGCCGCGCCGTCATCCTCGCGCGCTTCATTCCCATCGTTCGAACCTTCTGCCCGCCCGTCGCTGGCGCCGCAAAGATGCCCTATCTCAACTACGTAGCCTTCGACATTTGTGGCGGGATGTTCTGGGTCGGCGCCATGATTCTCGGTGGCTACTCTCTCGGCCGCTCGGTTCCGAACATCGGCCAGCGCATCCACTATGTCATTGCCATTGTTATCCTGGTTTCCGTGCTTCCCGCGGTCATCAGCATCTATCGCTCCCGGCACAAGTTCGCTGCTCCCCGAGCACCGGACTCCGGCTCCACTTCGAGGCCCGAGGGCGAGTAAGCCGTGGCAGCCGCCAAGTTCCGCGCCATCATTTTCGATATTGGCCGCGTCCTCATTCGCGTGGACATCTCCCGCGCCGTGAACGGCCTGGCCGCAGGCCTCTCTCTTACGCCACAAGAAGTATGGTCCGCGATCGAAAAAGACCCTCGCTGGCTCGATTGGCAGGAAGGCCGCATTTCTCCCCACGACTGGCACCTGCACCTAACGAAACGTCTGGGCGCATCGCTCACTTTCCAGCAATTCACCGAAGTCTGGAATCGTGCCCTCGATCCGAACCCGCTCCACTCGGACTCGTTCTTTGAGAAGCTCTCCAGGAACTACCGCCTCGCCCTGCTCTCGAATACCGATCCCATTCACATGTCGAACGAAGAAGGGCGCTTCCCCTTCTTCCGCTTCTTCCCCTTCCGCATCTATTCCTACCGCGTCGGCGTCAGCAAGCCTGACCCGCTTATCTACCAAGAAGCCCTCAAAGCCTGCAATGTCCGGGCCGAGCAAGCCGTCTATGTTGACGACGTCGCCGCCTATGCGGAGGCGGCCAAGCGCCTTGGGATAACCAGCATCGTTTTCCACTCGCCCGAGCAGCTACAATCCGATCTCCGGGGCCTGGGGATTGAATTCGATTGATCCTTCGCCAAGCAAAAAATCCGCTGTTCGCTCTCTCTTCGCGTAAACTTTGCTAGGACTAGTACTGCCTCCTCGATTTCCCGCACCCACAACCGTCCATTCCTCTATCACTTACCGCAGTCCTTCCTCGTCCCCTTTTGGCTTCGTGCATGCAACCTCTTCGTTAAGGGCCGACTAGCACGGCAATTCCCCTAAACGGGGTGAGGAGAAAGATTGACTATGTCAGACGAAAGAATTGTGGAGACGCACACGGAATCACCAGCTTGGACGCTACCGGCGGTTATCGTTTTAGGTTTGATCGCCATCGGTGGCTTGGCATTTGGCTGGAACGCTTCTTCGAAACTCGATTCTACCCAACAGGCGGTCGCAGCTCAATTGAAGACTGCCGAACAGACCATGCAGCAGGATATGTCATCCCTGAAGGACCGTTTGGCTCAGGACGAAAAAGCCAATACAGATATTCAAGGCGACCTGAAGGTTGTGACCGGTAAGCTGAAGATTACCCAAGGCCAGCTTAAGAAGGCGCGCGAGGAGGCAGTAAAGCTCAATGACGCGACCACCGAGAAGGTGACCGCGCTTGATACCTCGGTCCACTCTGAGCTCGCGACCAAAGCCACTAGCGACGACGTCAAGACTGTGGACACCAAGGTTGTGGGCGTAAAGACGGACCTCGACGCTACCCGCGAAGACCTGAAAATGGCCCGCAGCGAAATGGGCACACTCATTGCACGCAACCATGACGAAATCGACCAGCTCCGCCGCCTCGGCGAACGCGACTACGTCGAATTCACCATCGTTGGCAGGGGCAAGCCACAGAAGGTAGGCAATGTCACCGTCGAACTGAAGGGCGTCAACGAAAAGCGCAATCAGTTCAGCGCTGCCGTGACTATCGAAGACAAAATGTTCGAAAAGAAGAACCGCGCAATGAACGAGCCTATCTTCTTTTACCTCTCGGGCACGCATATTCCCGAGGAAATCGTAATCAACAAGGTGGGGAAGAACACCATCAGCGGCTATCTCAGCATCCCCAAGGCGAATTCGCAGACGTCCGCCTCCGCTGCCAAGTCAGGCAACTAAGTTCTAACACCAGAAACCTGGTGGCGTTTGCCGCCACTGCAAAAGGCGGGCAGATCACTCTGCCCGCCTTTTTTTGTTTTCCGGAGCCCGGCGCCGTTCCAGATTCCGATAGAATGGGCGTCGGCACTTCGGAGCCTCGCTTGCGCCTGACGTCCAGTGTTCTCTACATCGCTGTGGATGAGCTAATCCCCCTCCGGGGAGGCAGCCTCCCTGGCCTCGATGAATTCACCGCGGCACTCGATCATGAAGCCATCCCCGCCGTGTGGCTGACCAGTCGCTCGCGTCTCCAGTTTGACGATGCCCGCCGCAAACACGGCCATACGCATCCCTTTATCGCTGAAGACGGCTGCGCGGTTTACTTACCCGAAGACTATTTTCACCTACGGCCAGCCTTCAATGTCTCGCGGACCAGGATGACTGCGACGGTGCGTCTCGGCCGCTTTACTTGCATTCCCGTTGCGGAAGCCTTACCGGCGGCCGCTGAGGCTCTGCAAACACTCTCTAAGGATACCGGCGTGGCTGTTGTGACCTTGCGCTCACTTTCTCCCCGCGAACTGGCGCAAAATACCGGCTTGCCGCAAAGAGAGGCCGAACTTGCCCGCCAACGCGACTTCGACGAGATTTTTTTCTTTGCCGGCGCATCTGACGCGGAAGTCGGGAGGTTTCTTGCGGAGGGGCGCAATCGCAACCTGCAGTTTCGCCAGCACGGCATCCTTTGGTCCGCCGCCATTGGCCTTGGCGTCCAGCGATGCATCCGGGAACTTTCGAGGCTCTATGACCGGGCGCTTCGCTACCACGCCCACACTCTTGGTATCGCCACAGCTGATTTGGCCCCTGGACTCTTCCCTTTCTGCGAGCGCACCATCTTGCTCATCGATCGCAAATCAGAAGGGCCCTCCCTGAATCAGCCCGGCACACCTCACGCCCGGCGACTGCCACTCCATGCCTCAGACGTTTGGGAGCGCTTGCTCGCAGCCATCGTTGCAAAAGACTAGCCAGTTGGAAAAAATGTTGCTCAAATGCGCCTCGAATTGCCAACCATCAATTTTAATCAGAGTGTGAATCAACACCGTTTTCTTTCATAAGCCATCTATTCTCCGCGAGATAGAACATCGACATTTCTACAAACTCTTGGCCCCTCGATTGCCCAAAAATTGTTAGGCATACGCTCCGCCCCCGGCGATGCCCACTCGGATTCCTCTACCGAAAGCTTGGAGATCGAATCGAGTACTAGGAGTCCTCTAACCATGACTTGGCTTCGGCGCATTCTCCGCCTTCCCGTTCAAGAGTCCAACATCGCTCTCGTTCTCATCTTTTGCGTTATTTCCATGAGCTTCATGTCCATCGCTCTGGTTTGGCAGGCTCAGATTATTGCTAACCAGCGCGAAGCCATCCAGTGGCTCGAACGGCTCAAGTTCGGCGGTTAATCGCCTCTCTCCGTTTGTCCCCCTACACCCTCTCAGGATTTCTCCCGCGTACTCAGAAGAACACCCGCACTCTGCTGGCATCCCCGCCGCCCGCTAATTTTGGTACAATTTGCAGAGCAATTCCCGGGGACTTTCCCGGCAATCTGTGATTCAATACGCTTACAGGGGATTTCTCTCGGGAGAGTAACTGTGGAACGGTTCGGTCGATTCCTCTTGCTGGTTTTAATCCCGGTGCTCTTTGGTTCTGTGCGGCACGCTTCAGCCATGCAATCGTCCGCGCAAAATAACGCTGCTCTTACCCAGACGCAAGCCTCCAACCCGGCATCGTCACATGACCGCCACCATCGCCGGAACAGTAATGGCAGGCGTCATCACCGTCATCACAAGGCTTCGACGCAACACTGATTTGAAAACGGCAACGCGGAAAGCAAAAGGGGGAACCAGGCGGTTCCCCCTTTTGCTTTTTTACTGTGTCGTCTCGGAAGCGCGCTAGAAGCACGTATGTTTCGCGAGCGACGCGCACCGCAAAAGCGGTGTGATCAGCTTTGGTGCAGCTCTAAGCCCGGTGGAGTCACATGATCCCTCCGGAGCTCCTTGAGCTCACGCCTTGCTTGTACTCCTCGAATTCGTCGAATGCAAGCGAAGAGACGGTGAACGCGCGATTTCCACACCATTCGCGTAAATTCGGACTTTCCAATGATTACTTGATGAAGAGTGTTTCGCGCAGCTGGTCGCGCCCGACAAACGATTTCATCGTACGATATCGTCCAAAGAGATCTTGAATCTCGCGGTTTTGATAGACTTTTTGCGCCGGGCAGATGACCGCTGTCGACACTACCTGCAGTGTATTCGAATCCGCCACACGATAACGCTGAAAGCCCTCCGGCTTTTTGCTGTGAAACATTGCTAGAATCACCCCGCCGGGCCGCAGCAATTCCGTCAGGCTCGCCACCATTTGCTTCACAAGTGCCGGCTCGAGATAATCCAGCAAATCCCACAGCAGCACCGCGTCGAAAGAGGAGCGCGGGTATTGAAGATTTTCAGCCAGGAAGCGCGTCGCCCGCCCGCCCGGCGTCATATCCAGCGTCTCACGCACATCCTCGTCATCGCGTAACCGCGTCTCCTCCTCGGTCAGAAAGGCTTTCCACCCGCGAAGAATGTCTTCCGAGGAAACGCGGAAACCGCGCTCGATAAAAAAACTCAAAGTGGTCTGCCAGGCGGGCCCCAAATCCAGCAGCGTGCCACGCCCGAGGCCGTCGAGATTCCACAAAAACTCTTTCAACCCATTCGAAACGCGCGTCGATTCGGGAGAGTCCGATGCGCGCGTCCCGCCCACGCCGGAAATCGGCAAACCGGATGTCCATGAGCGTGAGTTTGAATGTGCCGGCAACGAGACGCCGCGGCTCGAACCGCTCCCGATTCCAAGACCCAGTTTATGCAAGAAGCTCATCGTCAGTTGGCCACCGTTCCAGAGTTCAAGGATGCCGTGTCAGCAGCCTGGCCTGTCGCCGTTGCCGCGGCGGCTTTGATTTCTGCCGGCTTGTTCGCCTGTCTTCCCGCCTCGACCTTGCCTCGCAACAGCGCCCCGTCCTCAATCGCCAGGCGGTCCGTTTGCACTTCTCCTGTGATTTGGCCCGTGCTCCAGAGTTGTACCTTGTCCCGCCCCGTGACTTTCCCTTCGATTTTTCCCCGCACGATAACTTCACGCGCGAGTACGTCCGCCTTCACATGCCCGTTTGGTCCAATCGTCAAGCAGCTATTTGTCGTAAGACTGAGTTTTCCCTCCACCACGCCGTCAACAAACAGATCCTCACTCCCTGTCACTTCACCTTTAATCTTAATTCCCTGGCTAATGCACGCGGACGCGCGCGACGAAATCGGTAGCGCACCGGGCACGGGTAGCGTACTGGCATTCGCAGCGCTGGATGAGCTCGCAGAAATTGCGGGGAGTGCGGAGTTCCCGGGAACTGCTTCGGGCTTCGAATCTTCTTTTTTCCACATCAGACACCTCGACATCGAAAACTGGATTTTCGAAGCCGCTTATCGCAGGGCTGGTTGGAACTGCGACTCGGAAGAGTGAACATAGTACACGACTTAGCCGCTGTAAACAAGAATGGCGGGTGGCAAATCTGGGGTGTTTCCTGAGAGCCTATACCACTAATTGGGGATTTAGTTCTCCTAATTCCACTACCGATTGCGATGTCTCATTTGTCTCACTCCTCCCTTTCAGTTCCCAAATCGTCTCCATCATCCCGGCGAACTCCTTCGTTAACTCCTTGATTGATTTACGCTTTTCCCACCAATGTTGGGGATCAAAATCTCCGTCGTTCGCGCTGGCGACACGCACCTCAATACCCTGTGGAAAAACGCGCCGGAAAATATAGCGTGCGCGGCGCGTGTGGAAATTCGACGTCACCACGATGACGCTGTGCCATTTCTTTTCTCTTGCGAACCGCCTAAGTGCTTCCGCCTCCTCCAGTGTGCTACCTGCGTCGTGTGTAAACCTCAGGATCTTGTCTCGCGGCACTCCGCGCTCTTCCAGGTCGTGTCCCATCAGCTCCGCGATCCCGGCATTCGGCCGCAAGCGCCTTCCGCTCGCAACAATCACTGGCGCTTTCCCTTCCCTGTACAATTGCGCTCCCCTCGTCGCTCGGTCGCCATAAAAATTATCGTCGCCCAAAACGATGAGCGCGTCTGCTTTCTCGAGAGGATCCTCGATGATCCATGATTCCGCGGTAAAGCGAAGCAAAGGACGCCTGACAAAATACAAAGCGAGGCAAAAGATCAGGAAAAACAGCAAAAGGATTAAATTAAGAAAGATGCGGCCGAGTTCGTCTTGATTCGAATGGCCATGCTTCATGAATTGGGGTCCAACGCTCGCAAGTTTGCGGCCGCCTGTTCCGGCAATTCTGCGTTGAAATACACCTCTTTGATGCTGTACGACTTGCTGGTCTTTTCCACGATCGGCAGGATCTCGATATGCCAGTGGTAGTCATCCGCCAGCGTCTTCCAGTAGCCCGCCAATTCGCCCTTTTTATTCTTCGTATTCGGTGATGTGTGTACCACCAGATGAAATGCCGGCGCTACTTTCTCCAGCCGGCGCAATATGCGTCCGAGGAGCGCCGCCAACTGCCTGCGGTTCGAACCCGGCCGTGGCTGTTCGAACAGATGATTGTGCCGCCGGTGCATTAGCCACATTTCATACGGCACGCGCGAAGCATACGGGCACAGCGCATAGTAATCTCCCTGCACGTCCACGATGCGTTTTCCTTGCTTCTCTTCTTGGCGCACCGTGTCGCAGAAAATACAGCGTTCTTTATCTTTGAACCATTCGTGCGCGGAATTGAGTTCGTACTTGATTCGCCGCGGCACGAAAATCGTCGCCGTCAACTGCGAATGCGCATGCGGCCATTCTTCCCCAGCCAGCGCGCCCTGATTCTTGAACACGCTGATGTACTTGAACCGCGCGTCCTTCTTCAAATCGGCAATGCGCGACGCCCACACCCATAACACTCGTTCGATTTCTTCGTCGCTGAACTGCGACATCCGTTTGTCGTGCAGCGGCGTCTCTACCACCACTTCGTGCGCGCCGAGCGCACCCATTTTGTCGTACATCCCCTCGGCCAGACGCGCGGGTTCCCCTTCAATGTGATAGAGCGGATCCGGATGCGGCAGCACGCGCACCTGCCAGGCTCCTTCCGCAGGCCACGTCAGAATGGACCGCAGTTTCTCGATCTTGGCGGGCTCGAGCGGGCATTCCTGCGGCGCATCGCCGCGCGCTTCTCTCTGTCCCAATATGACCCAGCTTTGTGTGATGGGATCTTTGCGAAGTTCCATTCGAATCTTTAGCGGGTGTAGCGGGCGGGGGTTGGCCCCTGTTCGAGGCGGTGGCGATCCCAGATCGCGCCTTCGCGCGTAAAGTAGGCCATTTCGAAATCCTGCGTCAGTTCCAGCGCATCCACAGGGCAAGCATCTTCGCAAAGTCCGCAGAACATGCACCGCGAAGTATCATAGGTGAAGTTGGTTAGCACTTTCCTGCGCGTGGCGTCGTCACGTTGCCAACCCACCACAATCAAATTCTCCGGGCACGCCAGCGCACACAAATTGCAGCCGATACACAGCGTCTCGCCCGTCTCCGGATTGTTGTTCAGCCGCGGCGCGCCGCGATACCGCTCCGCCACCATCGGCCGTTCCAGAGGATACTGTTCCGTGACAATATTCTTGGGGTTCTGCGCCCGGAAAGTGACCGCCAGGCCCTTCAAAAAATCCACTTGAAACAGGCGTTCCAGGAGTTCCCGCATGCGCTTAGTTTGTTTCCCCCCTCCCCAATTGTCAAGCAACCGCTTTTGTCTTTTCCCTTTGCGTCCTCTATGCCCGCGGCGTTCTCTGTGTACTACTAATCCGAAGTTTCTTTGCTTCGTGCGACGAATTTCATGCGGCCTCCGGTAGCAGTTCTCGAACTGTGGAGCGCAAGGCGGTGAGTAGGGCGGTGATGGCTTTCCGCCCGGTTTCAGTGAGTTGGTAGCGATATGTGCCGGAGACCTTGCGGATAATTCCGTGGGCCCGGAGCAGCCGGAGTTTCCGACTGACCCACGCCGAGCGCCGACGGGCCTCTCGCAGATCCTGGGTCGCCTCAGGAAAGAAGAATTTCTGCAAATCCCGATTACGAAAACCGTTCAGCATGAATTCCCCGCGGCAAATGGTCTCCAACAGCGCACGATCTCCTCCTAAGGGATCCAAGGCGCGCACTCGCCGCCCTTTCCATTGCTTGGGCTGTCCGAGCCGGTCGAGCAATTCCTGTAAGGTGGTCTGTTCATCTACACCTGCCAGCGCCTCCAGATAGCGCTCCGTAGCTCGTTGCGAAATCTCCGCGCGGCGGTGCAGATCTGCCACCCCACCCCGCAATACACGCCACGATTTCTTCCCTTTGCTATCGCCCTCTTTCCGGCGGTACACGCGAAACTCTCCGCCGTGGTGGATGGTGGTCTCCGCCCGTAACACGCTGCCTACCGCCGTGAACGCCTTGTCGTACAGCTTCACCGAGTTCCCATTCACGCTGTGCTTGATGCGCATTCCTTCTTCGCGCCATTTCAAATCGCTACGCACTTCCCCACGAAACGATTTCGGCACTTCACCGTCCAGCCGGACCGGCCGACCCAGATAGCGCAGCACGTCGGTGCTCCCCAGCGTGGTTATCCCGTAGTGCACCAGCCGTGGGTACAATCGCCGCAATACTTGCGCCTGCCGAAACACTACGTCGATGGCCCACTCGCTCTGATACGTCGTCCAGTAATAATTCATGGGAAAGTCCCCAAAGATCTGCGCGTGCACCGGGTTCAACGCTCGCGCCAGCGGCTCCAGCGCCTTCGGCCAGTTCGTCCGGAGCTGTCCATCCAGCAACCTTTGGGCCCGGCCCCATTCTTCCACCCATGGAAAACAATTATCCTGCCGCACGTACTTCATCCCTACTCGATCCATCTGCCGCGCCAGCCACTCGCGCCCGTTCACGCACACCTGCACCGAAAACGGAAACCACGTTTGCATCCGCGCGCTTAAAAATCCAAACTCCCGATGCATCCAGTACTGATACAAGAATAGGCACTTCCGGATGCGCGATACCAACTCCAGCTTGCGCTTCTCCCGGTTGCGATAGACATCGAAGGTCCGGCAAGTCTCTACGCAACTCAGCACGCATACCAACCCTTCCTCAATCTTGTCCCGGGCGGCGATCCCCCGCGCTACCTCTTCCTTGCTCTCCCCCGCCGAGACCAGATACTTCACCGGCCGCCCCAGGGCCTCGGCCTTGGCCTTACAGGCTTGCTTCAATCTCTCGCTCACCCGCAGCACATGTTTGCCAAATTCCGTCAGCCGCACCTGCTTCGCCCACAGGTAGCCCATCATTCCTTCCGCATAGCTGATCGACCGCAGGGTCCCTCGAAAGACCAGTCGGTCGAAGCCACTCAACACTCCCGCAATCTCTTCCCTATGTTTCGCGATAAACTCTTGCATGGCGTTTCCGTCCCTCCCAAGATATGGCGTTCTTGCCGAACCACCACATCTTATCGAGAACGGAAGCGCCTTCACCGTTTGGTTGCGGCTCTGCCGCGCCGTGTTAATCGTTTCCCTCTTTCCGCGTGTTATTCTCTCGCTCGATATGGAAGCTGACATCCAGTTCATGCAGGAAGCGCTCGCTGAAGCGCGCACCGCTGCCGCAGTCGGCGAAGTCCCCATCGGTGCCGTGCTCGTCCACGTTGGCAAGATCCTTGCCCGTTCGAACAACCGCACCATTCGGGACTGCGACCCCAGCGCTCACGCCGAGATTGTTGTTCTTCGCGAAGCCGCCCGCCTTCTCGGCAACTACCGCCTTACAGATACTACGCTCTACGTCACCATCGAGCCCTGCTGCATGTGCGCCGGCGCCATCATCCAGGCTCGCGTCCCGCGCCTCGTTTACGGCGCCGACGACCCCAAAGGCGGCGCCATCCGCTCCTGTTTCGAAATCCTCTCCCACCCTCGTCTCAACCATCAAGTACAAGTCGCCTCCGGCGTCCTCGCCGCCGACTGCGCCGCCATCCTCCAATCCTTCTTCGCCGAACGCCGCTGACTGGCGCCTACTCCGCTTTAGGAATTTGGTCCATGCAGTACAAGACTTCGTTACAGGCTGCGAGCACTTGATTGCCGAAAAACGTAGCGCTCTGCTACGATTAAACCTGCACCAACTGGGGAGAGGTGACTGAGCGGTTGAAAGTACTCGCCTCGAAAGCGAGCGTACGGGAAACCGTACCGTGGGTTCGAATCCCACCCTCTCCGCCAGAAAGCCGTTTCCGTAAGGTCCAATGATCCTCCGCACGGTCGAGCAGGTCCGCCGGGTCTTCCTCATCATCGCTGGATTCACCTTGCTCTTCGCAGGCGGAGTTATGCTGGTCACTCCCGGGCCGGGAATGCTGGTGATTTTTCTTGGGCTTGGCTTGCTGGCCGCCGAATTTGTCTGGGCACGCCGCCTGATGGAGCGCATCAAGCACGAAGGCGGGCGCTTGAAAGACGTCGTTCTACGCGCGGGAAAGTAGCAGTGCGTGCTTTTTGAGGAGAACACTCTGTCACATGCCATGCCGCGAACTTCCGCAAATTGGTCTGGCAAGTGGGCGCTCCTCACTGGGGCCAGTGCAGGAATTGGCGTGGCGTTCGCTGAAGAATTGGCGCGCGGCGGAACAAAACTCGTGTTGACGGCACGGCGGCAGGATCGCCTCGAGGAATTAGCGCGCAGACTGAGAGCGACCTATAGAGTCAGCACCCAAGTGTTTCCAGCGGATCTTGCCGATTCGAACGCCCCGGAAGATATCTTTGCCTTCACCAAGGAAAAAGGCATCGAAATCGATCTGCTGATCAACAACGCCGGTTTCGGTCAATACGGCGAATTTCCCTCCATTGAAAAACAGCGCCTGCTCGACATGGTGCAGGTGAACTGCCACGCCGTTGTGCACCTTACCCGCCTGTATTTGCCGGAAATGGTCGCGCGCCGCCGCGGCGATGTGCTCATCCTCGCCTCGACCGCTTCCTTCCAGGCCGTGCCTTATATTTCTACCTACGCCGCCACAAAAGCTCTCGATCTGCTCTTCGCCGAGGGTCTCGCCGAAGAGATGAAACCCTACGGAATTCGAGTCTGCGCACTCTGCCCGGGCTCGACAGAATCCGAATTCCACGTGGTGGCCGGCCAGGAAAAATTCCAGCGGAAACGCGAGACTGCCGAAAAAGTCGCGCACACGGGACTGGAGGCCCTGGCCGCCGGTAAGAGCTATGTTATCTCCGGCCTCGGAAATTTCCTCGGGGCCCACAGCGAACGTCTCGTTCCCCGCCGCTTCGTCACCAAAATCGCCGCAGGCATGTTCAAACCCAAGAAAAAATAGAGAGCTCCTTCCCATCGGCGCCGACGATCGCGAACGAATGGTGTGCCCCACCTTTCAGCATGCGGCCCGACACGCGGCATCGATCCCTCACGTCTAACCTATTGTGAAATCAAGGGCTTTCAGGTCTGCTGCCCGGGTGGCTCCTTCCGACGGGAACTTTTTCATCACGCGGCGGGAAGTGATAGATGAGCGCGCGCAGAACGTCTTATCAGGAGAGATGAGGATCGCCGAGCAAGAGAGAGACGACGTTCTGTTGCGGCGGGCCGCCAAGGGCGATGAGGAGGCTTTTACCCTCCTGTACCGGCGGCATCAGGCGGCCATGTACCGGTTTGCCCTGCGCATGACCGGAAACACCTGGGCAGCGGAAGAGATTGTGCAGGATGTATTCATGACCCTGATGCGTGATCCGAAAAAGTATGACGCCACGCGCGGAGCGCTTGGTGCCTTCCTTTACGGAGTGGCGCGCAACCGCGTGATGAAGCACCTGGAACGGTTGCCGCGGGAAATTCCTCTTGAGGAAAAGAACGAAGACGGGACGGGCTCGGGAATTGTTTTGCAGGATGCGTCCACGCCGGCGATCTGGGCGGAAAAACGCGAACGCGTGCGACAGGTAAGGGCGGCGGTGCTGGAATTGCCCGTAGAATTTCGCGAAGCCGTGGTGTTGTGCGAACTGGAAGAAAAAAGTTACGAAGAAGCCGCGCAAATGGCCGGATGCCCGATCGGCACGATTCGTTCGCGGCTGCATCGGGGAAGGGCTTTGCTGATGGCCAAACTGGAAATGTTTCGTGGCGTGCCCCGGCGCGCGAATGCGGCGCGGTGAAAACTTTTTTTTTGAACAAAGGAAGTAAGAAATGAAGTGCGAAGAATTTGAAGCGATTGGATTGGACACGGAGCGCAACACTTCGTTGAGTGAAGTGGGGCGCGCGACGGCGCAACTGCACGCCAGCACCTGTTCGCGGTGCGCCGCTTTGCAGGATTCCTGGCAGGCAGCCGGTTTGGAGCTTCGCGCGTTCGCGGAAGACACCGCCATGGCACAGGCTCCGGCTCGCGTGGAGATGCGTTTGCGGCAGGAATTCCGCACGCAACACGTGACATTGAAAGTACGGCGCACTGCCGTGGTTGCGGCATGGGCGCTTGCCGCTGCCGCCGTGCTTGTCGGTGCGGTGAGCTGGCGCAATTGGCGCCACGGTCAGCACGGAGAGGCTACGAATCATCTGAATTCCGTGCCGGCCACAAGCAAACTTGCAGAAAGCGGTTTCGCAGCCAGAGCGAACCGTCGAGACCCTGCCGCGATCTCCAGTGGGACGCTGCAGCCGGTTTTGGCGGGACATGGCCATCCCGAAGTGCTGGTGGCAGGCAATGAGATGAGCGGCTTCACGTTTCTGCCGGGGACTTTCGCTGCGGATTCCGATGACGCCGCGATTCTGCGCGTACGCATGCAACGGGGCGCACTGGGTGCGCTGGGCTTGCCTGTTAACGAAGAGCGAGCCGGCGAATGGATTCAAGTGGATTTGCTCGTGGGCGATGATGGATTGCCGCAAGCGGTGCGGCTGCCGCAATAGGGGTTTGCAGGCTGCGGGGCGCTCTCGCTGCGCATCGGGGAGGAACGCACAAATGTGGGGAACGGGCTCTTGGGAGAAATTGAAGCCTGCGGATGGAGCGGAGATGAGGGAACCGGAGAGGCCGGTCGGAGCGTGGATCGCCCAGTTGAAGCAGGGGCTGGCCGCGATTGCAGTGGCAAAGAGTTGGCAACAGTTCGGGAGAGAAGAGGAGAAGGAAAAATGAAGCGTGAAGTTGGATGGATGAACGCGGTCTTGGCCGGCGCTCTTTTTGTGGGTGCGGGAGCAGCGCGAGCACAGGAAACACAAGAGGCACCACCTCCGCCTCCGCCTCCGGCAGGGATACCGCGGCCGATGATGTCCGAGGGCGACGCTTTCTTTGCGGATCGCATTGAGCTGCTCGGCTTCGGTGGCAGGCTGCATGGCGGGAAAGTGGTGAAGGGAGCGCCGTTCAGTGCGGTTGCAACCTCGGAGACGACGCAAACGCTGGCGGATGGTAATCACATCACGCGGAAGACACAAACGAACCTGTATCGGGACAGCCAGGGCCGGTTTCGCAAAGAGGTGACGTTGCCGGCGATTGGTCCGCTGGCGGCCTCGGGACGGCCGCACTCCTTCGTAGTGATCAGCGATCCAGTAGCAGGGACGACCTACGTACTGGAACCCGACCAAAAAGTTGCGCGGCTGATGCCCGGTCCCGGCGAGATGGGAGTCCGGACGAAAGGCGGGCCGGGCGGCAATGCGCTCTATCGCAACTTCAAGGAATCGGCGGGAGCAACTGCCAAGACCGAGTCGCTCGGAACACAAACGATCGACGGAGTGAATTTGGAGGGAACGCGAACCACGCGAACGATTCCGGCAGGAGAGATCGGGAACGAGAAACCGATCACGGTCGTGTCGGAGCGGTGGTATTCGGCCGACTTGCAGATGGACGTCAAGAGCACTCATGCCGATCCCCGGTTTGGCGATACAACGTACACCGTAACGAACATTCAGCGGACGGAGCCGGCTGCTTCGCTCTTTGCGGTGCCGTCGGACTACACGGTAACCGCCGGCAAAAACAAAATGTTCATTCAGAGGTTCAACGGGGGGCCGGAAGCGCCTCCTCCGCCTCCTCCCGACAACTGATGTAACGCTCGAGACGATCTTCTCTCCTGAAGACGGTGCGTCCTTTTCGCAGCTGCCCCCATCGCTGCGGGAAGGGCGCCGCCGTTTGTGGATCTCGCTATTTCTAGCTACTTTCCGTCGCAAATATGAAGCATCGTAGCAAGTATTTATGGACTTTCTGTTGGTTGTGCGGTGTTGAAGTGTAGCCTTTCGTGTTGATGCTGCGTCTGAAGAAATTAAGGAGGCAGCGTGATCCAACTTCTGGCACAGCGGACTAGCGAAAGACATCGAAGATCTATGGGAACCATGGATGAAAGAAGTAGACCAGCTGCTGGAAGACGCAGCACTGGTGGAGAGCGTGTACGATGCACAAGGAAAGCGACATCGGAAGAGCCGGACGCATGGACGAACGCAAACACCGGCGGAAGTGGTTCTGCGGCTGTTGATCTTGAAGCACGTGCGGAACTGGAGTTACGACACGCTGGAGCGGGAAGTACGAGCGAACCTGGTCTATCGCGCATTCACACGCATTGGGGACGAGAAAGTACCGGATGCCAAGACGCTGGCACGACTGGGGCAAGTCATCGGGCCAGAAGTGATCGGGGAGCTACACGAACGATTGATGGAGTTGGCGCGAGAGCGAGGCGTGGTGCGAGGACGGAAGATGAGGGTAGATACCACGGTGGTGGAGACGAATATCCACTATCCGACCGACAGCAGTTTATTAGGAGATGGAACGCGCGTGCTCACGCGAACCATGAAGAAGGTAGAGAAAGCTGCGGGTGGACTGAAGAAGCGGATTCGTAACCGGATGCGCAGTGTGAACAAGAAGGTGATAGCGATCGCTTTGGCAGGGCGACTGAAGGGGCCGGAGGGTGAGGAACGGCGCGTCAGGCGGTATCGGGAACTGGTGAGTTTAACGCGAAAGATTGTGCATCAAGCGGAGGGAGTGTTGGAGGAAATGCAGCATCTTCCCGGGCGCCGGCAAGCGCAACTGAAACGATTACGGGAGATCCTGGAAACGATGGCCGGGCGGGTGCGACAGGTGGTGCGGCAAACCAAGGCGCGAGTGTTTCGAGGGATTACCCAGTATCCGCACAAGATCGTGAGTCTTTTCGAGCCGCACACCGAAATCATTCGCAAGGGGAAGGCGAGCAAGCCAAACGAGTTTGGCAAGCTGGTACAGGTGCAGGAAGCCGAGAACCAGATCATCACGCACTACGAAGTGTTCGCCGAACGTCCAGAGGATTCCCAACTACTGGTTCCCGCGGTCGAACAACACCAGCGGCGGTTCGGGCGCGCACCGCGGATGGTCGCTGCCGACGCGGGGTTCTATAGTCTAAAGAATGAGAAGACCATCCAGCTGATGGGAGTGACTCGAGTCGCGGTGCCGAGTCGCAACAGCAAAAGCAGCGAGCGCAGAAAATTGCAGAGAGCACGTTGGTTCCGGGCCGGGCAGCGCTGGCGGACCGGATGCGAAGGCCGCATTAGCGTGCTGAAGCGGCGCCACGGATTGAATCGCTGCCGGTATCGAGGGTTCGAAGGTATGCAGCGCTGGATCGGCCTTGGGGTTATCGCGGACAACGTCATCCAGATCGGCCGCAGCCTGGCCCTGCAACGGGCCTGAGGTTCTAACCGCCACGACTCGGGACGCAAACGGGTCGAGCGGCAGAAATCAAAACGTGCAAACAGAATCAGACGGTCTCTACAAACGAATAGCTCATTCAGAGCGAGCTATTTTGCGACGGAAAGTAGCTA
>WNEZ01006470.1_pt1 | contig 25618 bp, 28 predicted proteins | sample 5400521 | NCBI WGS metagenome assembly WNEZ01 (sample SAMN13153339, study PRJNA577476) | soil metagenome | isolation source: 120 cm saprolite under Douglas fir tree site 2 hole 1 replicate 1 | place: USA:California | collected 2015-04-18
CTTCGGCATCGGGAAATCCAAGCTGGAGCCAGACGTTTCGGTCCGGGTCCTTGGCCGCGGGCACTCTCCTCATCGCCGCCTCTCCTTCTCGTTCATCAAATCTTTCAAGCGCTTTTGGATCAGAGCCATTTCCGTCTTCGGCGTCGCGATGCCGCTCTTTGATTTTTTCTGGAATGCGTGAAGGACGTAGACGGCGTCGGCGTATCGCACGGTATAGACTGCCCGATACGCATTTCCCTGGTGGCTTTCCATCAACTCGATGACCGTTCCTCCGCCAAAACCCTTGAGCGTCTTCGCCATGATCGGGTGGCGTGCGCTCATCTGCGCCAGGAACAATGCATAGCCCATCTCGCGCTGCACTCCGGGCGGGAATGCCCGAAAATCAGCTTTGGAGCCGCCGCACCAGATCAGGGGCTTGGGCTCGTCTGATTCTCGCGGCATCCTGGGTTCTATGTGAGACTTCACATAAGCGAGTCAAGGGCTCCGCATGGCGCCCATACCGCCAGTGGGATCGTTTACCGCCAGAACGCGTTGCCGATCATCGCCGCGCCGCCGCCGGCCACCAGAGCGTCGAGGATCGCGCTGTGGACGTGCACCGGCAGCCGCTCGACCAGCGCCTTGGCGAAAAAGGCGCCGGGGAACGCCACGCCGCCGATGAGGAGCGCAACCGCGATCACCTTGGCGGTCACCACGCCGGCGAGCCCGAAGGTGGCGAGCTTGACTACTCCGATGCCGATCGAGATGACGGCGTCGGTGGCGACCACGGCGGCGCCTTCGAGCCCCGCCGCCATCAGGAACGAGAGCAGCAGGATGCCGGCCCCCACCGTGCCGCCGGCGAGCGGGCCCCAGCCGAACGACGCCGCGGCGAGCGAGCGGTTCGAGAGCGCAAGCCCGCGCCGCCGCATCGCCCGGCGCAGCGGCACGCTGGCGATCAGCGTGCCGCCGATCACCAGCGCGGCGCCCTTGCCGGTGAGGAAGGTATAGCCCCAGGCGCCGAGCGCGCAGGTCGGCACCGCCGAAGCGAGCACGATCAGCGCCCGCTTGCCGTCGACCAGCGGCCAGAACGCCGCGGTCCGGCTGCTGTTGGTGAACAGCGCCGAGAGCGAGAGGATCGGCACCACCGGCTCGGCGCCGACGATCGGCACCAGCACCAGCGGCATCAACGCGCCGGTGCCGTAGCCGGCGACGCCGCCGACCACCGAGGCGACGAGCGCCATCGCTGCGATCAGCGCGAGCTGCGCCAGCGAGATGTCGTCGAAGCCGGATGGCACCCGGTCAGTCCGCGCTCGGCAGCCGACGGACGGTGAACTCGATGCGGTCGCCGGGAAGCACGCGCCAGGATTCGATCTCGGTCAGGTAGGCGGCCTTGGGAAAGCGGCGGAACATCTCGCGCGCCTTCTCGCGCGCGGCCTCGCGCGGCAGCGCGAAGGTCTCGCGCCGGAAGGCGTCGCGCGCGGGCGCGCGCTCGGCGAGCGATTTCGCCGAGCGGCGGGCGATATCGGCGGGGCGGCGGGCGGCATTCATGGCGCGGACCTCGCGCGCAATGTAGTGCGAAACCGGGGGCGGAGCGAGTCTTCGACCGCGGATCACCGCGCGGCAGCGGCGGCGATCGCCGCCACCGCCGCCCGGTCGGTCGGGAACCCGGCCGCGATCCAGGCCTCCTCGGCCGCGGCGAGCGCGGCGCCGAGCCGCGGCCCTTTCGGCACCCCGCGCGCGAGGAAGTCGGCGGCCCGGAGCGGAAAGGACGGCGGCGTCCAGCGCTGCGGCAATCGCGCGAGCGCCTGCCAACGCTCGTCGGCCGCCCCTTGCGGCGAGCGCGTCCAGGCGAGCAGCACCCGATCGGTGAAGCGCTCGCGCCCGAGCCGATAGAGCAGGACGCGGCCCTCGCGCTCGCCCCACGCCGACGAGATATGCCACCAGCCCTCCGCCATCGAGGCGAGCCGCTCGTGCTCGGAATTGGCGAGCCGCAAGCGCTCGCGCAGCCGCTCGGCATCCTCGGTCACCGCGACGGCGAGCGCGCCGAGGCGGCGGACCGGATCGGCGGGAAGCGCAAGCGCGGCCTCGAGCTTGATCATGTTGGCGAAGCTCGCGAGTTGCGGGACGCTGCCGAGCACCTGCTCGAGCAATCCGGTCTCGGTCATCACCGCGAGCGCCGGCACCGCATGCTTGGCGCGGAGCAGCTTGAGCATCTCCATGCGGACGCGCTCGCGCGACAGCCGGTCGAGGCCGGCGCGACCGCCGACGCAGGCGGCGACGCCTTCCGGATCGGGGGCGCCCTCGCCATAGGCGGCATGGAAGCGGAAGAAGCGCAGGACGCGCAGATAGTCCTCGGCGATGCGGGCCGCCGCGTCGCCGATGAAGCGCACGCGCCGGGCCGCGATGTCGGCGAGGCCGCCGACGTAATCGTGGATGGTGCCGTCGCGCGACGCCGACAGCGCGTTGATCGTGAAGTCGCGGCGCTCGGCGTCGCGCCTCCAGTCGCGGCCGAAGGCGACCTTGGCGCGGCGACCGAAGGTCTCGACGTCCTCGCGCAAGGTGGTGACCTCGAACGGACGGCCGGCGGCGACGACGGTGACGGTGCCGTGCTCGATGCCGGTCGGCACCGCCTTGAAGCCCGCCGCCGCCACCCGGCGCACCACCTCGGCCGGCGGCGCGGTGGTGGCGATGTCGATGTCGCCGTGCGGCTCGCCGATGAGCGCGTTGCGCACCGCGCCGCCGACGACGCGGGCCTCCTCGCCGTCACCGTCGAGCACGGCAAGAAGCTCGCCGAGCGGGGCCTCCGTGAGCCATGCGGCATCGAGGCGGCGCGGCGCGTCCGTCACTTGGTCTGCCCCGGCACGAACCTGCCGTCCTCGAAATGAGCGGGAACGTAGGTCGAGCCCGGCCGCGCGCCGCCCCATTGCGCGAGCACGACGAAGCTGCCGACCATGAGGAGGAGCGCCGCGATCAGGAGCCAGCCAAGGCGCTGCAGCGTCCACGATTTCGGATCCACCACGCCCGCGCGCGTCGCCATGAGGAAGATGGCGTAGATGACGAACGGCGCCAGGAACAGGGCCACTTCGGTGAGGACGGGGCGGATCATCGGCGGCCGAATGCTCTCAGTGTCGTCATCCACGCTCTGGGCGTCATTATCCGCGAAAGCGGATGATCCAGTAATCCGCAAGCTCTGCTGGCTGCACCGGGATGCGTCATTTGCGAGTTCAAGGGGCTGCTGGATGCCCGGTTTCGCGCATATGCGCCAGCTTAAGGTCTCTCGGCTGTCATCGTCCGCGTAAGCGGACGATCCAGTAATCACGAGGCGGGGTAAAGAGGCACCGATTCGCCTCCATCACTCGCTCCGAGGATACTGGATGCCCCGCTTGCGCGGGGCATGAAGGATTTCCTGGCGCATCAACTTACCGCCCATGCGCTTTCGCGGGCATGACGGCACGGCCGCGCGCAGGATACCCGCAGTCGCGGCCCAAATGTAGCGCATGCCGAACGGTATGGAGCCGGTCGTTGCAGTCGCAGCCCGAGGCCGTGTCTGGCGAACGGGAAATCGCGACCGTCGCCATCACCGTTTTTTCTTCTTTTTCAGCTTCACCCCCGGCTCGTCGCCGTTGGTGAAGGCGACGCCGGCCCGTTCGAGCGCGCGCTTGACCGCTTCAAGGGTCCGCGGCTTCAGCTCTATCCCGGCCTCGAGGCGGGTGATCGTGCCGGTGGCCACCTTCGCCATATCGGCGAGCTCGCGCACCCCCAGCTTCAGTGCTGCCCTTGCCATCCGGCACTGCGCCGCATTCATTATCACACCGTGCTAATTTTATCTTGACGTAGCTAAAAGCTCGGGCTAAATTGCTACATTGTCATAATGCCAGATTCGCCGGAGTCTCGCCATGCCGGGGAAGCGCCGAGCAGGGAGCAGGCGTGCGCGCGCGCCACGCCCGGCGGAGCCGCATTGCAAAGTCATGGACCTTGCCCTCGGCATGGAAGTGCCGCTCAACGACGCCATCGATTGCGTGCACGCCTTGCGCCTCATCGGCCACGGCCTCACGGCGGACCACGACGATGCCGGACGCCCCATCACGTCGATCGCCTGGGCAGCCACGGACCGGCTCGACGAATTGAAACGCGCCTGGGCCGGCCTCCTCAAGGCAGCGCGCCAGCGAACGACCGCGCGCTGACGGGCGCGACCATTGCGGGACGGCACGCGGCGCCCGGCACGCGCGATCACCGCTCGTGCGGGCCCGTGGTGGACGGATCGAGCGAAAGCGAAACCCGTCAGCCGCGAGTCGAGGAGCTGGGTCTCGCTTTCGCTCGACCCATCCTATGCCGGCTCGTAGATTCGTTCATACAGATTCCGCAAAATTCCCGCCGTCACGCCCCAGATGTAGCGCTCGCCGAACGGCATGGCGTAGTACTTGCGCACGACGCCCTTCCAGTCGCGGCTGTGCAGCGCGTGGTTCTGCGCGTCCATCAGGAAGGCGAGCGGCACCTCGAAGGCGTCCGCCACCTCCGCCTCGCACAGCTTGAGCTCGTAGTCGGGCGCGACCCGCGCGAGCGTCGGCAGGATGCGGAAGCCCGAGAAGGTGAGATAGAGGTCGAGATAGCCGATCGGCTCGACCAGCGCGGATTCGAGCCCGATCTCCTCGCGCGCCTCGCGCAGCGCCGCATCGGCCGGCGTCCGGTCGTGCCGGTCGATCTTGCCGCCGGGGAACGCGATCTGCCCGGGATGGCTCGGAAGCTCGGTGCGCAGCGTCAGCAGCACTTGCGGCGCCGGCCGCTCGACCACCGGAACGAGCACCGCGGCGGGCCGCGTCGCTTTGACGCCGGCGCGCTCCCACAAGGCGGGATCGAGGTCGAGATCGCCGCGCCTGCCTTGCGCGGCGTGATCGTGCAACGCGGCCGGCACGTCGAGGGTCAGCTGCGAGCGGGCGCGGCGGAAGAAGTCCTCGCTCAATTCGCCGATCGGCGGCGCCACGTCCATCACAGGAGGTCCTGCAGGCTCCTGGCCGGCGCCATCGCGAAGAACTCGCCCGCCGACGCGACCCCGAACATGCGCTCGCCGCCGACGTCGCGCTCCTCGCCGAGCTCCACCAGGTCGTAGAACAGGGCGCGCGTCACCTTGGCCCACAGCCCGCGCCGCACATGGAGATAGGGCTTGAGCCCGCCGGTGCCCGGCTGCGGCTCGAACCGCAGCGCATGCTCGCCCCCGCAGGCGACCCAATCGTCGACATTGGTGCGAAAGCGCAGCGATCGACCCTGCCGGCCGCGCTCGGCCGCGAGCTCGACCGCGAGAAACGGCGCGTCCTCGACGACGAGGCCGCATTTCTCGACCGGCGTCACCAGAAAATACTTGTCGTCCTCCCGTTTGAGGACGGAGGCGAACAGCTTCACCAGCGCCGGCCGCCCGATCGGGGTCCCGAGATAGAACCAGGTGCCGTCGGCGGCGATGCGCATGTCGAGATCGCCGCAGAACGGCGGATTCCACAGGTGGACCGGCGGCGGCCCCTTGCGGGCGGCTTCGCGCGCGGCGCCCGCGAGGGCGTCCAAACCGGGCCGTGCCTTGGTGTCCTGCGCCATGGCGTTCCACGTATTCCGGCATATAGGTGGCGCATTTCGGCTGCGCCGCCAACGGGGCCTCGAGATGCCGGGAAGCCCGCGGCCGGGCTGCGGACGGCGTTATCTCACGATGAGTTGAGGCCCGGCCCCCTGCCCTTCGTTCGCCACGGTTTGCCTGGAACTTGTGCGGGTGACCGGCCGTTCCCCAGCGATCGTGAGCGCCGACGAGCCTCTGCCGCGCGGGCGGCCTCGGCCGATCGGCAAAGCACGAAAGTTCAAGCGCTTCCGACCATTTGGTCCGGCCGGTCGGGGAGCCGTCGTGGGGCGATCGTGGCTGACCTGTTCGCCGGCGGGGTCGCACCCAGTGGAAAATAGCGTAATCTCCAGGCAGTTGCGGAGATTCGGGGTTCCGGCCGCGAGCGCTGGCCCGAATGTTGCACGTTTTTTGCTCAATCCCGCCGGCCTTTATCGGCCGCCGGACCGTAACGGCTGGGACAACAACCGGATTGCAAGGAGCTGACGTCATGGCGGTAGCCACCGAGGGGCTGGAAAAGCTTGAAGACATGATCGTGCGCCAAGCGGAAGCGACCGGCGCGCAGGTCGCCGCCGCCAAGGCGGCGATCGGCGGCGTGATCTTCGGGCAGGACAAGGTGGTGGAGCAGGCGCTCATCACCGTCCTCTGCGGCGGACATGCGCTGCTGATCGGCCTTCCCGGCCTCGCCAAGACCAAGCTGGTCGAGACCATGGGCATCGTGCTCGGGCTCGAGGGGCGCCGCATCCAGTTCACGCCCGACCTGATGCCGTCCGACATCCTCGGCAGCGAGGTCCTGGAGGAGAGCCCCGGCGGCAAGCGCAGCTTTCGCTTCATCGCCGGCCCGATCTTCGCCCAGCTGCTGATGGCCGACGAGATCAACCGGGCGAGCCCGCGCACCCAGTCGGCGTTGCTGCAGGCCATGCAGGAGCACCACGTGACGGTCGCCGGCAACCGCCACGACGTCCCGCGTCCCTTCCACGTGCTCGCCACCCAGAATCCGATCGAGCAGGAAGGCACCTATCCGCTCCCCGAGGCGCAGCTCGACCGCTTCCTGATGCAGATCGACGTCTACTATCCCGACCGCGACGCCGAGCAGAAGATCGTGTTCGACACGACCGGCACGGAGGAGAGCAAGCCGAAGCCGACCATGACCGCCGAGGAGCTGTTGGCGGCGCAGCGGCTGGTGCGCCGCCTGCCGGTCGGCGAATCGGTGGTGGCCGCGATCCTCAGTCTCGTCCGCTCGGCTCGGCCGGGGCCCGAGACCGGCGACATCGGCAAGCTGATCTCGTGGGGGCCGAGCCCGCGCGCCAGCCAGGCGCTGATGCTGGTGGCGCGCGCCCGCGCCCTCATCGACGGCCGGCTCTCGCCGTCGATCGACGACGTGCTCGAGATGGCCGAGCCGATCCTCAAGCACCGCATGGCGCTGACCTTCGCCGCGCGCGCCGACGGCGAGAGCGTCGAGGCCGTCATCGGCAAGCTCAAGGCGGGCATCGCATAATCCAATGGCGCGACGAGCGGACAAGCATGAGGTCAGGGCGACGCAGCGCGCGAGCGGCGCGGCCCGCACCCTTGCGGAGACCATGCCGCGCCTGATCCTCGAGGCGCGCCGCATCGCCGCCACCGTCATCCACGGGCTGCACGGCCGCAAGCGGGCGGGTCCCGGCGAGAATTTCTGGCAATACCGCCGCTTCCTGTCGGGGGAACCCGCGCGCCGGGTCGACTGGCGCCGCTCCGCCCGCGATGAGCATCTCTACGTGCGCGAGCAGGAATGGGAGGCCGCGCATACCGTGTGGCTGTGGCCGGACCGCTCGCCCTCCATGGTGTTCAGGTCGCACCTCGGCGCCGAATCCAAGCTCGAGCGCTGCCTGGTGGTCGCCTTTGCGCTCGCCGAGGTTCTGGTACAGGCCGGCGAGCGCGTCGGCGTGCCCGGCCTGATGAGGCCGACCGGCAGCCGCAACGTGCTCGACAAGATGGCGAATGCGATCGTGCACGACGCGACCGAGCGGGCGAGCCTGCCGCCGTCGTTCGTGCCGTCCGCGCTCGCCGAGATCGTCATGGTGTCTGACTTCTGGAGCCCGATGGCGCAGCTGCGAAGCACCCTCGCGCAGCTCTCTGCAACCGGCGCCCACGGCCACCTCGTGCAGATCGTCGATCCAGCCGAGGAGACCTTTCCCTATTCCGGCCACGTCGAGTTCATCGAGCCGGAGGGCGCGGGCGCCATCACCGCCGGCCGCGCCGAGGCCTGGAAGACCGATTACGAGAGCCGCCTCGCCCGCCACCGCGCCGAGATCAGAGCCGAGACCGACAAGCTCGGCTGGAGCTTCACCATCCATCGCACCGACCGGCCCTCGACCGAGCTCCTGCTTGCGCTGCATGCCCGGCTCGGCGCGCCGCCGCTCGGGGCCATCGTGAGCGGCCGCTTGCGCACGGCCTCGCAAGCCGGGAGGCCGGCATGATTTTCCGGCAGGCATTTGCGTCGCCGCTGCAACAGACTCGGTGGACTCCCTCTCCCCGCTTGCGGGGAGAGGGTTGGGGTGAGGGGGATCGAAGCCTATCGAGAGACGTAGGGCCCCTCACCCCATCCCTCTCCCCGCGAAGGGCGGGGAGAGGGAGCAGACCGCGTTTGCCTCTCGCCCAGCAGCCTATTGCACTAGCGATGCTCAACAACGGAGACGCGTCGCCTTCCCGCCCACGCGCCTCCTGTTCGACATTTCGCCCAGGGAGGAGACGCCCCGCCGCACGCCGTGGTGGCTCACCCTGTTGCGGCTGACGCTTGCCGCCCTCGTCATCATCGCCGCCGCCGGACCGCTGTGGAATCCGCCGCTCGCGACCTCGAGCGCGAAGGCGCCGCTCGCGCTCCTGATCGACGACGGCTTCCCGGCAGCCGCCACCTGGGAGATGCGCATGCGCACGGCCGACGACCTGCTGGCGCGGGCGGAGACCGACCATCGCGGCGCCGCGCTGATCCCGCTCTCGGAGCCGACGCGCGATATCTCGTTCGAGACCCCGGCCGCGGCGCGGGTGCGGCTCAAGCAGCTCAAGCCGAAGCCGCATGCGGTCAACCGCGCCGACGCGCTGCCCGCGCTCGGCCAGTTCCTCGGCGCTACTCCCGACGTCGAGCTCGTTTGGCTCACCGACGGCGTCGATCTCGGCGGCGGCAGCGAATTCGTCGCCGCGCTGGGACGACTGATCGAGCAGCGGCCCGTCACGGTGATCGAGGGCGGCATCGCCGAGGCCCACGCGCTCACCGCCGCCGACAACGCGGCCGGCAGCCTGACCGTGAAAGTGCTGCGCGCGACGGGCGGCGGCGCTCAAAGCGGCACCGTGCGCGCGCTCGACCTCAAGGGGCTGCCGCTCGGCGAGACCGCGTTCGCCTTCAAGGACGGCGAGCGCGAGACCGACGCCGAGCTCACGCTGCCGGTCGAGATCCGCAACGACATCGCGCGGCTCGAGATCGCCGGCGAGCGCTCGGCCGGCGCCGTGTCGCTCCTCGACAAGCGCTGGCGGCGGCGCTCGCTCGGCGTGATCACCGGGGCGACCGCGGATACCGCCCAGCCGCTGCTCGCCTCGACCTATTACCTCATCCGCGCGCTCGGCCCGTTCGCCGACGTGCGGCTCGCCGAGCGCGGCTCGCCGGGGCAGGCCGTCGGCCAATTCATCGAGCAACGCCTGCCGATGCTGATCCTCGCCGACGTCGGCAATGTCGCCGAGGCGCGCGAAGCGCTCACGCGCTGGGTCGAGGAGGGCGGCGTGCTGGTGCGCTTCGCCGGGCCGCGCCTCGCCGCCGCCGACGACGATCTCGTGCCGGTGAAGCTCAGGCGCGGCGGGCGCGTCCTGGGCGGCAGCCTGTCGTGGGATCAACCGCAGCAGCTTTCCGCCTTCACGCGCGAAAGCCCGTTCTTCGGCATGCCGGTGCCGACCGACGTCACCGTGAACCGCCAGGTGCTGGCCGAGCCCGACGCGACCTTGACCGAGCGCACGTGGGCGACGCTCGCCGACGGCACGCCGCTCGTCACCGCGCAGCGCCGCGGCAAGGGCCTCGTCGTCCTGTTCCACGTCACCGCCGATACGCGCTGGTCAGACCTGCCGCTATCGGGCACATTCGTCGAAATGCTCAAGCGAATCGTCTCCCTGGCCGGCTCGATGGCGGCTGCCGACGCCAATGCCGCAGGCGGCGGGCGCGCCGCCCGCGAAGTATTGCCGCCGACGCGCGTGCTCGACGGCTTCGGCATATTCGGGCCGCCGTCCGCGACCGCGCGCCCGGTGCCGGCGAGCTTCGCCGGGCGCGCCACCGCCGATCATCCGCCCGGCTTCTACGGCCCGCCGGAGGGACTGCTGGCGGTCAATGCGCTCGTGCCGGCCGATCGCCTCGCGGCGCTCGACGTTTCGCCGAGGATTTGCGCGGAGCAATCCTGCTCGCGGCGCTCGCGCTGCTGGCGATCGATGCGGTCGTGGTGTTCCTGCTCGCCGGCGGAATTTCGCGGCTCGCGCGCCGCCGGCGGCCGGCGGCCGCCGCGCTCGCCGTCGCCGCGCTCGCCGCGGCGCTCGTCGCACCGCCGCCGGCATCCGCGCAGAACCCCGCGCGCGTGCAGGCGAACGACGAGCAGGCGCTCCGGTCGACGCTCGAGACCCGGCTCGCCTATGTGGTCACCGGCGACGCCGAGGTCGATCGCATCAGCAAGGCCGGGCTGCAAGGCCTCACCCTGTTCCTGGCGCAGCGCACCGCGCTCGAGGGCGGCGAGCCGATCGGGCTCGATCCCGGGCGCGACGAGCTTGCCTTCTATCCGCTGATCTACTGGCCGATCGCGCCGGGCGCGCCCAAGCCGTCGCGCGAGGCGCTCGAGCATATCGACGCCTACATGAAGCAGGGCGGCACCGTCCTGTTCGACACCCGCGACGCGATCGAGGCGCCGGCCGGCCCCGGCGGCGCGAACCGCGGGCCCGGCATGCAGGCGTTGCGCGCCATCCTGTCCGCGCTCGACATCCCCGAGCTCGAGCCGGTGCCGCGCGATCACGTGCTGACCAAGACGTTCTACCTGCTGAAGGAGTTTCCGGGACGCTTCAGCACCGGCCAGCTCTGGGTCGAGGCCTTGCCGTCGACGACCGACGACGAGCCGGCAAGCCGGCCGGCGCGCGCCGGCGACGGCGTGTCCTCGATCATCATCACCTCGAACGATTTCGCCGGCGCCTGGGCGATGCGCCAGGACGGGCAGGCGATGTTGCCGCTCGTCACCAGCGAGCCGCGCCAGCGCGAGTTCGCGTTCCGCGCCGGCGTCAACATCGTGATGTACACGCTCACCGGCAACTACAAGGCCGACCAGGTCCACGTTCCGGCGCTGCTGGAGCGGCTCGGACAGTAACCGCAGCCCTGTCGTTCCCCGCAAGCGACCGCCGAGAAAGAGGAAGTTGAACAGTTGAATTTCGGCATCTCGTTCTCGCCGCTGGTTCCCGCCGCCGTCGTGTGGACGGCGGCGGCGGTCGCGTTCGCGCTGGCGCTGCTCGGCGCGTTCGGGCGCAGCCGCGGCGCCATCGCCCGCACCGTCGCGCTCGCGCTGTTCGTGCTCGCGCTCGCCAATCCGTCGATCACGCGCGAGGACCGCGATCCCTTGACCTCGATCGCCGTGGTGGTGGTCGACAAGAGCCCGAGCCAGGAATTCGGCAACCGGGCGCAGCAGACCGAGGCCGCGCGCGCCGCGCTCGCCGAGCGTCTCGGACGCATCCCCAACATGGAGGTGCGCTTCGTCGAGGCCGGCGAGGCCGACGGCGAGACCGACGGCACGCGGTTGTTCGCGGCGCTGTCGGCGGCGCTCGCCGACGTTCCCCACGACCGCGTGGCCGGCGTCATCTTCATCACCGACGGGCGCGTGCACGACGTGCCGAGCGAGGCCGCGGCGCTCGGCTTCGCCGCGCCGGTCCATGGGCTGATCACCGGCCGCAAGGACGAGCGCGACCGCCGCGTCGTGCTGGTCACCGCCCCGCGCTTCGGCATTGTCGGCCAGACCCAGGCCATCACCTTCCGCGTCGAGGATCAGGGCGCGCCGCCGGGTCCGGCGCAGGTGACCGTGCGCCGCGACGGCGAGCAGATCGAGACCCGCAACGTGCGCGTCGGCGCCTACGTCAGCATCAACGTACAGATTTCCCATGCCGGGCCGAACATCGTCGAGATCGAGGCCGCTCCGCTCGACAACGAGCTGACCCAGGTCAACAACCGGGCGGTCGTGTCGATCGACGGCGTGCGCGACAAGCTGCGGGTTCTGCTGGTGTCGGGCGAGCCGCATGCGGGCGAGCGGACCTGGCGCAATCTTCTCAAGTCCGACGCCAGCGTCGATCTCGTGCATTTCACCATCCTGCGCCCGCCGGAGAAGCAGGACGGCACCCCGATCAACGAGCTGTCGCTGATCGCCTTTCCGACGCGCGAGCTGTTCCAGCAGAAGATCAACGAGTTCCAGCTGATCATCTTCGACCGCTACGCGCGCCAAGGCGTGCTGCCGATCATCTATTTCGACAACATCGCCCGCTACGTGCGCCAGGGCGGCGCGGTGCTGGTGGCGGCCGGGCCCGACTACGCGAGCCAGACCAGCATCTGGCGCACGCCGCTCGACGCCATCCTGCCGGCCGAGCCGAGCGGCCGGATGACCGACGTCCCGTTTCGAGCGGCGCTCACCGACCTCGGCAAGCGTCATCCGGTGACGCGCGGGCTCGAAGGCGCCGACGAGGACCCGCCGCACTGGAGCCGCTGGTTCCGCCTGGTTGATGCGCGTCCCTCCAAGGGCATGGCGGTGATGCACGGCCCGGACAACAAGCCGCTGCTCCTGCTCTCGCGCGAAGGCGACGGCCGCGTGGCGCTCCTTCTCTCCGACCACATCTGGCTGTGGGCGCGCGGCTACGAGGGCGGCGGGCCGCATATCGATCTGCTGCGGCGCCTGTCGCACTGGCTGATGAAGCAGCCCGACCTCGAGGAGGAGGCGCTGCGGCTCATGGTGCGCGGGCGCGATCTCACGGTGCAGCGCCAGACCATGTCCGACACCGTGGGCGAGATCACGCTGACCACTCCGTCCGGCAAGACCCGCACCGTGACGCTGTCGCAGGCCGAGCCCGGCGTCTGGCGCTCGACGCTCGAGGCCAACGAGCTCGGGCTTTGGCGCGCGACCGACGGCACGCTCACCGCGCTCGCCAATGTCGGCCCGGCCAATCCGCGCGAGTTCGCCGAGGTGACGTCGACGACCGGGGTGCTCTCCCCGCTGGCCAATGCCACCGGCGGCGACGTCGTTCGGATCGAGGACGGGAGCGGCGTCCACCTCCCGCGAATCGTCGCGGTGCGGTCGAGCGACACCTTCAAGGGCGACGACTGGCTGGGCCTGCGGATGCGGGAATCGAGCGTCGTGCGCGGCATCGGCGTGCTGCCGGTCTTCGCCGGCCTGATCGGGCTCCTGCTCCTGATCGGCAGCCTGGCCGCGACCTGGATGCGCGAAGGCCGCTGAGGAGCGGCAACGGCGCACTGGCGCCGCCGCGCGCGCCTCAAGTAATATTCGACCGATCTCCGGGGGCGAGCCGGGCGCGTGCTCTCCATCATCTTCCACCAACCGAAGCGAGGATGTCGCCGATGAAGTCTACCGTCAGCGCAGCAGCGTTGCTGTCCGCCGTGGTCGTTCTGGCGCCGATTCATTCGCGGCCGGCCGAGGCACAGTCTTCCTGGGGTCCGCCCAATCCGCAGATCGACATCGCCTACGGGGAGCCGAAGAACCCCGAGTTCCGGCCGTTCTACGACAAGCTCAAGAAGCGCCAGGTGCTGGAGGAGCTGCAGGCGTTCCTGGCGCCGTTGCGCCTTCCCCGCAAGCTGCTCCTGAAGACCGATCAATGCGGCGGCAGCGGCGTCCACTACAAGCCGGGCGGGCCGGTGACGATCTGCTATGAATACATCGCGCGGATCGAGCAGGCGGCGCCCGACGTCAAGCTGCGGATCGGCGGGCAAGTCTTCACCAAGGAGGACGCGCTGGTCGGCGCCTTCGTGCACGCCGCGCTGCACGAGGTGGCGCGCGCCGCGTTCGACGTTCTCGAGATCCCGGTCTGGGGGCGCGAGGAGCACGCCGCCGACCGCGTCGCCGGGTTCATCATGTTCCAGTTCGGCGAGCAGGTCGCCTACCAGACCCTGGTCGGAACCTCCTGGTTCCTGTCGCAATCCTCCGCCGTGCAGACCGGGCTGCCGAGCGGCGATTTCGCCTATACCCGCGCCCTCGACGGCGAGACGCTGCAGCGCTTCTACAACACGCTGTGCATCGCCTACGGCGGCGACAGCGTGAAATTCGCATTCGTGAAGAAGTCGCTCCCGGAGCGTCGCGCCAACAACTGCCGATGGGAATATCTGCAGCTGCAGCGCTCGTTCCGCGACACCTTCATGCCGTACGTGGACCAGGACCTCCTGCAGAAGGTCAGGGCCACGAACTGGCTCAAGCCCGAGGACGCGAAATAGAGCATTTTCAGGAAAAAAGCCTGGCTAGCGCGGGCCCGCCGTCGTCCCCGCATCGCGGGACGCCGCCTCCCGCCCGATCAACCGACCGGAACAAGGTAACCTCATGAATCGCTTCGCCACGGTTGCAGTATTTGCGGCGGCCGCAGCCTGGCCCGCCATGTCCGCGGCGCAGAGCCAGCCCCCGCGCAATCCCAACATCGTCGTCGACTATATCGAGCCGCGGCCCCCGATCGATCCGCAGGACAAGGACTATGCCGACGACCTCGCCGCCTATAAGCGCTTCATGAAGATTTACGAGCGGATGAAGCAGCGTCAGGTGCTCGAGGAGTTGAGCGCGTTCCTGGCGCCGCTCAAATTGCCGAGAACGCTGCGGGTGAGGACCAAGCCGTGCGGCATGGTCAATGCCTTCTATGACCCCGACGAGTGGACCGTGACCATCTGCTACGAGTGGATCGACGCGACCGAGACGTTCGCGCCGGCAGCGACCTCGCCCGAGGGCTTCACGCGCCAGGAGGTGATCGTCGGCGGCTTCGTCGGCGTCGTGCTGCACGAGATGGGCCATGCCGTCAACGACATGCTCAGCCTTCCGGTGCTCGGCCGCGAGGAGGACGCCGCCGACCAGGTCGCCGGCTTCGTCATGCTGCAGTTCGGCAAGGACGTCGCGCGCACCGCGGTCAAGGGCATGGCCTATGTCTGGCTCAACTTTGCGCGCCAGGATCGCGCCGCCTATTGGGACGTGCACTCGACGCCCGGGCAGCGCTTCTACAATTTTCTCTGCATCGGCTATGGCGGCGATCCGGAAACGTTCAGGGACCTGGTCGAGAAGTGGCTGAGCAAGGACCGGGTCGCGAGCTGCGCCCACGAATACCAGCAGGTCAGGAACGCCTTCATCAAGACCATCCTGCCGCACATCGACCAGGAGCTGATGAAGAAGGTTCAGGCGACGCAGTGGCTCAAGCCCGGCGACGGCAAGTGGGACTGAAGCCGCGCGCCGTGGCGCGACGTGCCATCGTCGGGCCGCGGCGAGCGCGAGGACGGCGGGAAAATCGCGGAGGTCCGCTGGACCTCCGATTCCGGGCTGGATTCATGCACCGCAACGAACGACGCGATGTGCCAACAGCGGAAGTGACCGTGCGTCGAACTTACCGTCCTGGCGCCAACGGCGCGCGCCCAAAAATGACGGCGGGGACGCCCTCCTCGCTGATATTGGCCTGTAGTAGAACCAGCGGTGTATCGGCGTCGTTAGCCCACTGATGCACCCATCCATACGGTTCGAAGTGCGGCATTCCTGTTGCTTTTCGCTCGCTCTTCTCGTCCGCCCTGAATAGGCCTGGGCCGGACAAGATGTAATAGAGCGCCGCGGCTGATCGATAGTGAGGGGCATTGAGCGCCATGTGCGGTGGAAAGGTAACGCGGGTCAAGGTAAACTCATAGGGACCCGCTTTGAGATGCGAAATGGGTCCAGCAGTCCGATAAAGCTCTGTCACAATCGCGGGCTCGTGGGCTGCGGCAGAATCCAATTCGATGGCACGAGCCAGGACGAAGTGAAGAAAAATCGCAGGTTCAGCTCCGGCAGCAGTCAATGAGTGAACCTTTCCAGCGTCCAGCAGAAGTGCATCTCCCTCTCGTAACGAATGCTGGCCAACATCCGCTTGAGCGAACATCGATCCTGACAAGATATAGATGAATCCAACGGGTCCTGAATAATTTGTCGATTTGCTGGCCGGCAACTGTACCTTCGCCAGCTTGAAAAACAGCGGGGCGTCGACGAGGGTTGGCAAGCTCGCCAGCGCTAACACGGTGCGCACTGGCGTCACCGTTGGCCCCTGTTGCGCCAGGGATGTCGGTGCATCTAAGGACAAAGTCATGAATACTGCGCTCAGCAGCGCCGCGGGCAGCCCCGATCGGGCGCGTTTCATGTTGCCTCCCAACCAGGCTTGATCGGCTTCTTGCGGGCCGGATTGCGAATACGACCCATGTACTTTACGTTAGCGGCAGGGTCCGTAGGGGGCAAGCGCCGCCCTGCATCTGGCGTTTTCACAAGAGCCTCCGCATGTGCCGCCTATGCGCATTCGAAGGGGATGATCGAGGAGACGCCGAGACTTGCGCGTCAAAGAAGAGCTTTTTCCAGCCAGCATTGGCGTTGGTCCGCTCAACGTCGAGCACGTTGAGCTGCGTCGCGGTTGTATTGCTATTTGTTACCCTCATCGCGCCACCCGCGCTCCCGCAACAAACTTCTCGAGTGCCGCGCGTTGGTATCTTATCGCCCTATACGGCGTCCGGAAGCTCCTTCCAGGATGACATCAAGCGCGGATTGATCAACCTCGGCCGCCTCGAGGGAAAAACGGTCGAATTTGAGTCCCGATTCGCCGACGGGCGAAGCGATGAGCTCCCGCGTCTCGCCACGGAGCTTGTGCAGCTCAGGATGGATATCATTGTGACGACCACGGCTCCTGCCGTTCGCGCCGCTAAGCAGGCTACGAGCACGGTGCCCATTGTTATGGGGGAGGTAGATGATGCGGTCGAGCAAGGATTCATCGCCAGCCTTGCTCGGCCAGGCGGTAATGTGACGGGAACATCGTGGCTCAACACAGAGCTCAACGGAAAACGGCTCGATCTCCTGAAACAAGCCCTGCCAGGACTTTCGCGCGTCGGAGTGCTGCGCGAGGCGGTGGCGGCGGGAGCTTCGGCGCGCGGGATTATGGCCGCCGCACGGGCCCTTGGCGTACAAGTGTACATCTGGGAGCTCCGTCTTCCTAACGAGCTCAATGACGTATTTTCTGACATGGCTCGGAACGGGGTGGACGCGCTTAGCGTGCTCCAGAGCCCGATGATCGTGACCGAGAGCAGCCGGATCGTGCAGCTCGTCGCACAGCATCGACTCCCAACAATTTTTCCGGACCGGCACTTTATCGACGCAGGTGGCCTGATGAGCTACGGCCCCAGTATGCCTAGTATGTATCGACTTGCGGCGACCTATGTGGATCGCATCCTCAAGGGTGAAAGGCCGAGCGATCTTCCTGTCCAGCAACCAACAAAGTTCGAGCTTGTCGTCAACCAAAAAACTGCGAAGGCGCTCCGGCTCACGATTCCTGAATCTTTTCTACTGCGCGCCGACGAGGTGATCGAATAGCGGTTCACTGAGAGTCAGCTTCGGGTCATTTGTACCGTTTTTGACCGAGGCCGCGCGTCGATCCCGCGTCCGCTGTACCACCAACATCGGCCTTCGGTGAATGAAGCAAGCCTGATCTGTTTGTCGCGCCCTCGCAAGCGTCCGCCGCTGAATCGGCATTTGTGTGATGGCCGTCACAGCGCAGCGCAATGGCAGCTTTAGCATTGGGCCCGTGACTCATTGTCTAGCGAAGAGGAGCTCGCCATGACGACGTTCATCAGAAAGACCCTCGCCACCGTAACACTCGGAGCCACGCTTCTCGCCGCCGGCCCCAGCATGGCCGGCATGAGGGCAGGCATACGTGGAAATGGCCCCGAAGTGCAGGGCTGGAGCAATGGCTGGGCCAATGGCCTCAGCAGGAATGGCATTACCCGTAATGGCGGGCAAGCCGATGCCGACGCGCTTCGCGTGATCGGGATCGAGCTACCCTCCGAGGCTTCGGCGCGCTAGGTCGCGGCCCTGCTCCATGGGCTCTCGGAAATGTCGTTGCGCCGCGCTGATCGCCGCAGCGCTGGCTGCTGCTTGCGCCGATGGGCACGCTGAAGAGGGTCCATCGCCGTCCGCGACGGCGCGCGTCGATGTCGTCGGCACGACGTTGCGCGCGCAGCGAGCGGACGGATCGGTGTTGGAAGGTACGGCGCTGGTCGGGGCAGTGCTCGTGGTCGCGGTCGGCAGCGAGACGCTCAGGGTACGCATTGCGAACGTCGAGCAAGATGCGCGCGACCCGCGCGGCGAGGTGCTGCTCTATGATTTTCGCGTGATCGCGCCAAACGGCGCGGAAGAGCCATTGTGCCGACCTGATCCGGACGGGCGCCGGCTTGGCTTGCCGCTTGCCGGGCGCAGCGACGCGGCGGGCATTTTGCGGCCGAGCGCGGCCGATGAATTCGAGCTCGTCTGCACGTCGGGTGCGCGGGCCAAGTGCGTGCGTTTCGGCTACGCGCCTTGGCGAGAGACGTCCGACGGCCGGCCCATGCTCGACTGGTACAACGCCTGTGTCCGCATGATGCGCGGCGACTATTGCGGCGACGGCCGTCCGTTCACCCGCGACGGCACCATCATCGACATCTACGATCGGATCGGCGTCCAGAGGTCGGACGAGGATCCATCATTCAGTTTCGAAGCCGCTTGGGGGCCCGAAGGTGCCCTGTGCGTCGCGCATCCGCGCATTCCCGAAATTATCGATCTCGAGGGCCTCGCGCGCGCCTGCCCGCGGCTTGCCGGAAAACTTGGACCCACGGTCTGCAACGAAAATGCTCCCGGCGGGCTTCTCATCAACCGCTCGCGGTGAGGTAGAGAGACGTTACATTGAATTATCGCGGCTTATACCAACGGCGCTGGAGCCTGACTCTCCTCTCGTCATTGCCGGGCTTGACACCGCAAGTCGGGCTGGCCCGACTTGCGGCACTCAATAATGCGGAACTCGGGCAAGCCCGAGTTCCGATGCAATCCATCATCTTAATCAAAAAGCTCTTTTTCTGATGGATGCCCGGGTCAAGCCCGGGCATGACGGGTCGAGAGGCAGTGCCGTTGGTATTATATCCCGCATGAACGCCAATATCGTGTTCTCGGCGGTCGGTCGTCGTTTACGAAATTCGGCAATCGCCGTTCACGCGCGGATCGCGCGACCAAGCCCGCGGTTCGCCGCCGGGGACGGTGATTTCTTCCTTGCCGGTCGCCGTGCTATGCTTTGAAACGAATTGCCGCCCCGCATAAAAGGAAAAATCATCGAAATGGGGCCGCTGCCGCGCCGTGTCGCGACGGACAGGGAACGGGGACACAGGGATGCGCTTCATGGAATGTGGAAGGCCCGTGCCGGCGGCCGCTGCCGTCGCCGCCTCGGTCTTGTGGCTGGCCGCGGCGCTCGATGCGGCGCCGGCGGCGGAAGACAAGACCTATGTGATGAAGATAACCCTCCCTACCCTGAACGACACGGTGCACCAATTAGCCAAGAATTACGCCGCAGCGGTCGAGAAGGATTCGGGCGGTCGCATCAAGGCCGAGGTTTATCCCGCGAGCCAATTGGGCCCGATCGCGCGGCAGATCGAAGGCGTGCAGTTCGGCGCGATCCAGTGCGCGGTCATTCCGCCCGAGTTCTTCGTCGGCGTCGACGAGCGCTTCGAGGTGATGACCGCCCCCGGGCTGGTCGACTCCATGGAGCACGGCCAGCGCCTCGCCGCGGATCCGGCGGTGCAGAAACTGATGCTCGGGCTCGGCGCCGACAAGGGGCTGCATGGCGCCGCGCTCTTTCTGGCGACACCGTCCGCGATCATCTCGAAGAAGCCGATCCGCACCCTCGTCGACTTCAAGGGCAAGAAGCTTCGCATCTTCGCGTCGGATTTCCAGTTCGAGGCGCTCAAGCGGCTCGGCGCGACGCCGGTGGCGATGACCCTGGGCGACGTGCTGCCGGCCCTCCAGCAGGGCGCCATCGACGGCGCGATCGCCGCCCTCGCCGTCTACGTTCCCATGCAGTATCAGGACGCGGCCAAATACGTGACCGAGACCAACCAGACCGCCATCTTCCTGGCCGTCGAGATCAGCCGCAAATGGTACGACGGGCTGCCCAAGGATTTGCAGCAGATCGTCGACGAGGCCGCCGCCAGAGAGTCGGCGGCGATCAATCCGTGGGCGGTCGAATTCAATGGCAGGATGCGCAAGGTCTGGGTCGAGAGAGGAGGCGAACTCATCAGCCTGCCGCCCGATGAGCAGGCGGCGATGATGAAGACGCTTGCGAGCGTCGGCACCGACCTCTCGAAGTCGAAGCCCGCGCTCGCGGCCGCCCTCAAGGTGGTGACCGACGCGTCGGCGCAGACCCGGTAGAGCATTATCCTAATGTGCCCGTGTGCTCGAACGGCAAATTCCGATAGCCGAAAGAAAATGCCAGCATGCAGCGCTCGGCTGCGCACCCGCGAGACCGGGCATCGCCCTCAGCAGGGGCTGCACGGTGTGGAGTGGGGGCAGGTTCGGTGAGAGGAGTTCTTCAATCCTGATGGATTCTTTGCGCTCCGCCTCTCCGAGTCCATCGAACCCGTGGACAAGGTGTCCATCGGTCGACAAGACGTATCTGTGCGGGATCACATTGGCGAGCTCGCCACGGTCCCCGAGAACGCAGACAAGGAAGTAGTGCTCGCCGGCTTCGGCACCGATCAGCAGGCTGCGACCCCCTTCGCCAAGTCCACGGAATCGAGCCCAGTCGCGCCAGGACAATTTGGCCCATTTGGTCCGGCATTTATCCCAGTGCAGAATAACGGTATTTTCGGGAGTTCCTTTCATCGGCGTCTCCCGGGTTCGCATCAAGTGGAAGTGCGAAACTCGCTGGCGCGGTCGGCTACGGATCGTGCGATGAACCGCCGCGCGCGTCGGGTGACATCGGTTGGACCGGTCAGCCGACTTTGAGATTCTCCGCGGATTCTTTCCCGCGGTTGCTGACGACTTCATATTGGACGATCTGTCCCTCGTTGAGGCTGCTCAAACCGGCCCGCTCGACCGCGGAAATATGAACGAACACGTCCTTGCCGCCGCCTTGAGGTTGAATGAATCCATAGCCCTTGGTCGGGTTGAACCACTTCACGGTTCCGGTGGCCATCGTCGTCTCCCTGCGTTGTTCAGGTGAACTGCTCGCACACGGGTCGCGCGATGCAGCAGATCCGAGTTTTGGGAGATGACTTGAGAGCACCCCAAGAACGGGAGCGTAGCAAGGCAGACCAAAAACTTGGGACCTTCACTTGTATGATCTCTGCGAGAGTGGGTCAATGAGGCTCTCGCGCAAAGCGCAGCCCGCTGAGCGCCCGAACCTAAGGCGAGCCACCACGCCGACGGGGCGAAGGTTTGATCTCCAGGACCACCGTGTGCGAGCGGCCGTGCGCGAGGCTCTGAAAGATGTGGCTTGCGCCTCCGGTACGCGGTCGAGGGACAACGCGGGTCCAATTCGGGCCCAGCCGCGCTACCGCCAATTCGATCTCCCCATCCGTCGGCGCCGAATGGGTTCGTGCAAGGGTTTCTTTGGTCTCGATCATTCGTTGCCCGATCCTTGAGTGCGCGCCGCGCGACTCGTCACTAGGAGGCTCGTTTTACCGCAAACGGGCGGTCCCGAATTGCAGCGGACTGCCGGCGCAATGGATATTCAGCGCTATCATACAATTGGCGTATTCCGCCGGAGTCGAACCTTTCCTCGTTCACTTCGAGGAAGGTTCCCGCGAATAACTTGGCAGGCAGTACCTCAATTGCGTAGCGGACGGCTTCGGCCGCTGCGGCAAATCTCATGTACGTCACCGCTCCCATTGCCCTCGAATTTTGTCTCCTGGGGAACAGCTCCGCCGCGGCGCCGTAGTCGAAATAGGACATTTCATGCTCCAATTGGCATGCCGGCTGCAAGACGGCGCACGGCAGGGGTCTGAGAGGCTCACCACCACGAAACAGAGGGTGCGCGTACATCCGGCGTCACCAGATCGATCTCGTGGTGGGTTCAGATGACGGAGCCTTGCGGCATCGACATCCTTGTGAGCTCGTATATGGGGACGCGGGCGAGCTTCCACAATGAGAAAGAATCACAAGCGGCTCGGAGCCACGCCGGCGGCGATGACCTTGGGCGACGTGCTGGCGGCCCTCCAGCAGGGCGCCATCGACGGCGCGATCGCCGCCGGTACGGGTCGACCCGGTCAGGCCCGTGGAGATCAGCCAGCGCCCGCTGACGGTGAAGCGGTCGGATTGTGACGCCCGTCACAGCCGGACGGGCGGATTCGGGCGAGGCTGCACGTCGACATGACAGTCATCGCAACGATCGTCGCCGTACCCCCGCCTGTGAGCTGGTTCACCGTCGTGGTCGTGACCGCATGGTAGCGATCGTGTCGAGGAGATGAAAATGCATGCTCGTATCGACGTCTCGCCGGTCGCACAAGCCGCCGCCTTGCCGCGCCGCGCGAACGATGATCGCCCGGAGGGGCGCGGCATGCCTCGGGCGGCCGCTGCCCCGGCGCTGCCGGATCCCGACCGCGCCCGCTACGAACCCTATCCATGGAGCTGCCTGCTCGATCGCTACCTCGAGGGTTGGGCCGAGGCGAATCTCGGCAAGATCTTCGCGGCAACCACGCACGGCTACTGCTTCGACGATCCGCTCGTCGGCCAGTTCTCGCGGTGGAATTTCCCGGCCTACTTCGAACGCCTGCAAGCCCGGTTCGCGTGTGCCGGCGCGACTGGGCCACAGGACTTGGCCTTCGTCATTCGCGGCCCGATGGACGGACCCCTGCAGCGCGGCCGGCTGAAATTCTTTCGCGAGGCCCCGCGGCTCGGTCTCACCGGAGTCACGTTCATCACGATCAGCGAGCGCGGCGTCGTCGCGGAAAACGTGGCTTACGACCTCAACCTGGCATGCGACGTATTGCGCGCCTCCCGCAAGGACATCACGGCCAACCATTCGAGGCCGGGCTGTCCCTGACGTAAATTCAAGGTCCTGTTCCAATCCGCTGGTGATCGTCGCGAAAAGCGTGCTGCCGGCGCGGAAGCTCAAGAGCCTTATCGACTGGATCGAGGCCAATCGGAACAATCAGCAATTCAGCCGCGGCCGGCCGACGTCGGCGGCGGCCCCTCCCCAGGAGGGCCTGCGGATGTGGTTTTACCGCCGAGCTAGGGCTGAAATTCGAAATCCGAACCACGAAGTCCCCCAAAATGAATACCAGTGACGAAACTCTCACCGCGAAAGTTGCCGCGCTTGTGAAGACGCCCGGAACAGACGGAACAGACGGTCCGCTGACGCGGCGGGCAGCGACGGCTGCGGCGGAACGACACCCCCCTGGCTCGCCGGACGATCTGCCTTTCGCCGATCGGGTGCGACGTGTCTCCGGCTCAGGATCGCGGGCAGCAGGTTCTTACCGAGTACCGCGCAAGCCGACAGCCCGCCGCCCGCGAGGGCCCCCGCCACGCCGCAGCAGCAGATGTCCGCCCCGCAAAGAAAGAGACCGTTAACGGGCGTCTTGGCACGCAGCCAACGCGCGTCGAACCGTGCAGGGGAATGCGCAAGTCCGTAGATTTCGCCATGGGCGTGTCCAGCGAAGTGCCGCGTCGACAGCGGTGTCGACAGCTCCGCATGGTGGATCTTCCCCTGGATCGACGGGACTTCGCGAAACGCGGTTTGGAGCAAACGCTCAGCCAAGCGTGCCTTGAATGCCTCGTACTCTGCGCCTCGCTTCTGCCAGCGGCCGTTCTCCCAAGGTCGAAACCATTCGTAGGGCACCAGCGTGATGATGTCCACGGTGGCGAGGCCGGGATGACGGCGCTCGAAATCGGGGTCCTTCGACGAGGGAAACGAAATGAAGACCACTGGGAATGAAGATGCAGGATCCTCGCGAAACCGCGCAAAATTCCCATCGTGATCGTAGCCACCATAAACCCAGAGATTCGTCTTCGGAAGCCCGAGCTCCGCAGCCGTACCCCGAATGCCCAGATAGAGACACACGTGCGCGATCGAGGGTGCGGCCGGTGCCGCCCATCGAGCTCCAAGCTCGACAAGCACGTGCTGAGGCATGAGCGCCCCGAATGTCGCCGCAACGCCGGCGTCGCTCACCACGCACTCGGCACGAAACTCGCGCCCATCCGCCATGCGCACACCAATCGCCCGGGTCCCTTCGAGCAGGATGCTTTGAACTTCTGCGCGGGTCAGGACGGCTCCCCCATGGCGCTCGATCTTCGGAATGATGGTCTCCGCGATGCGCGACGCGCCACCCACCGGGTAGGCGGCTCCGCCAAAGTAGTGATCTGCCACGAGCGCGTGAATGCCGAAGCTCGACTGGGAAGGCGTTAACCCGTAATTCCCCCACTGCGCTGTGAGAACCCCTCGGAGTCGCGGATCGCCTACGCATTCCGAAATGACGTCCGCTGTGGAGCGCCGAGCGTAACGTAGGAACGGATATCGAAGCGCGGGCCCGAACGCGCGCGACAAAAAGGACGGGAGGGCTTTTTCCCCGAAGAATAGTGAGCTCCGATGCACGGCGGCTTCGACGCATGCGAAATAGCGATCGATGCCTTGCGCCTCCGCTGGGAAGCGCGAGACCAGCATGTGGCGCAGCGCCGCTTTGCCGCGCGGAAGCGGATAGCGCTCGTCGCCGAACGCGATGGTGTCGTAGCCATCGCCCATGTCGGCCCATTCGAGCTCACCACTGGTCAAATGGTCGAAGACGGCCCGCAATACCGAGCCTTGTTCGTTCACTTTCCCGATGTAGTGGACCCCGACGTCCCACTCGAATCCGGGTCGCCGGAAGGTATGCGTGAACCCGCCGGCCGTGTAGTGCCGTTCCAGAACGAGGACGCGCAGCCGACCGTGTTCGGCTAGCAGGGCGGCGGTGACCAGTCCGCCAATTCCTGAGCCGATGACGACGACGTCATAGCCGGCCCGTGCCGCGACGTGCTTGTAGGGAGTGCCGATGCTCATGGCTTTTTCTCCTTCGCCTCGACATGGCCGGACCGGGGTCCAAGTGCTGCCGGATCATCAATGTCGCGATCCCCACTGTTTCCAAATCCGTACGCCACCCTGAGCCGGTTGTCTCGCATATGGCACAAGAGCTCGCGGACCTCTTTGTCGGTCGTCTCCTCGGCACGCTGTGCACACTGCGCGGCAATCCTCTGGCGGTAACTCACCTTTCGATTCAGGGCCGCCACCTCGCGAGGCCCCAACCCGAAGATAACCTGACACTCGAGCAGTGGACAATCAGAGGCTTGAACGCTAAGCCCAGCTGTTGTTAGACGAACGAAATTAATCTGGGACGGCACCGATCCAGAGGCGTAGACTTAAGCTACGATCTCGGCGGGGCGCCCCATCGGAGCGTCAACGAATATCGCTGCGGTCCTCGGATTACTCGACCGGTCGAGCGAAGGATAGCAAAATGGCTGAAGTGCAATCTGATGAAGACATCGGACGCCAAATTCTCGCTGTTTTTACCAAACATAAAATTCGCGCGGGCGGCACCCTTCGACGCAATTATTTTGTCGAGGTGAGAGATGCTGATTTTCGACGAGGGATGAACAAAGCGGTCGAAAAAAATTGGATTAGAATCAAAGTGCGCGACCGCTACACATACGAGCTCACCGAAGCAGGTTTTACTGCCGGTTGAACGCTTGAACGGCTTCCGGTGGGGGGTCGAGCGCGACCGTACATCGAGGGTTCAACGACACGCGGGCCGCGATCAAAAGGTGGACACCGCTCGACGGCGGCCTGATCTCCTATGGGGCTGATGTGGTCGACCAGTTCCGGCGCGCGGCCGGCTACGTCGATCGCATCCTCAAGGGCGAGAAGCCGGCCGACCTTCCGGTGCAAGCGCCGACCAAGTACGAGTTGGCGATCAACCTCAAGACCGCCAAGGCGCTTGGCCTGACCGTACCGGACAAGCTGCTCGTTGGGGCCGACGAGGTGATCGAA
>WNEZ01002958.1_pt1 | contig 25613 bp, 23 predicted proteins | sample 5400521 | NCBI WGS metagenome assembly WNEZ01 (sample SAMN13153339, study PRJNA577476) | soil metagenome | isolation source: 120 cm saprolite under Douglas fir tree site 2 hole 1 replicate 1 | place: USA:California | collected 2015-04-18
GCCGCGTGCCGGTCGCGCGCGGGACGTTCGGCTCGCTGGTCGCGCTGCCCCTCCTCCCGGCCCTGGCCATCCTGCGGGCGGGCTCGCTCGCGCTCTATCTAATGGTCGTGTTCGCCATCGTCGCCCTGGCGGTCTGGTCGGCCGGGCGCGCCGAGGCGATGGTCGAGGGCCGGGACCACTCCCACATCGTGATCGACGAGGTGGCCGGCATGGTGATGGCCGGGCTCTTCCTGCCCGCCACCTGGCTCGCCGCCGGGATCGCGTTCTTCGTCTTCCGCGCCTTCGACATCGTGAAGCCCTTCCCCGCGAACGTGATCGATCGGCGGGTCGAGGGCGGGTTCGGTGTCGTGGGCGACGACCTGGTGGCCGGGGCCTACGCGGGCCTCGCCACCCGGCTCCTCCTGTGGCTCGTGTGACGCTCCGCGCGGCCATCCTCTCCACCGGCGACGAGCTCACCACCGGGCGCATCGTCGACACCAACGCGAACTGGATCGCCGACAAGCTCTTCGAGATCGGCGTCGAGCTGGCCGGCGTGCTGACCGTGGGCGACCATCACGACCGGCTCGTCTGGGCGTGGCGGCGGGCGCTCGAGCTGGGCGACGTGGTCATCTCGACCGGCGGCATCGGTCCCACCGCCGACGACCTCACCTCCGAGGTGATCGCAGAGGTGGCGGGCGTGCCGCTGGTCGAGGACGCAGAGCAGGCGGCCCGCATCCGCCGGCTGTTCGAGGCCTTCGGGCGCGAGATGCCGGCCAACAACCTGAAGCAGGCGCTCCTGCCGCGCGGCGCGACCGTGATCCCGAACGCGCTCGGCACCGCGCCCGGCTACCGGCTCGCGCATGGCGACAAGCACCTGGTCGTCCTCCCCGGCGTCCCCCGCGAGATGAAGCCGATGATGGAGGAGACCGTGCTGCCGTGGCTCGTGCAGCTCCGCGGCGGCGATCAGGTCTACCTGGCGCGCGTCTTCCAGACCTTCGGGCTGACCGAGTCGGGGCTCGACGAGATGGTCGCGGGCGCGATCGACCCGTCGGAGGGGCGGGTATCGTTCCGCGCCAGCTTCCCGGAGGTCTCGCTGCGCGTGGTGGTGCACGGGCGGCCGGAGGAGGCGGCGGGGCGGCTCGAGGCGCTCGCCGCGCGCGTCCGCGAGCGCATCGGCCCATACGTCTACGGCGAGGGAGCGGTGACGATGGAGGAGGTGGTGGGGCGGCTGCTGCGCGAGCGCGGCCTCACCCTGGCGCTCGCCGAGTCGTGCACCGGCGGCCTCGTCGGCCATCGCCTGACCAACGTGCCGGGCAGCTCGGCGTACGTGCGCGGCGCGCTGGTGGCGTACGCGAACAGCGCCAAGGAGGCTCTGCTCGGCGTCCGGCCCGAGACGCTCGCGGCACACGGCGCGGTCAGCGAGGAGACGGCGGGCGAGATGGCGGCGGGTGCGCGGCGGGCGCTCGGCGCCTCGCTCGGGGTGTCGACGACGGGGATCGCCGGGCCCGACGGCGGCACGCCGGAGAAGCCGGTCGGTACGGTGTGCTTCGGCCTCGCCTCGGACGCCGGCGTGGTCACGCGCCGCTACCAGCTGTGGGGCACGCGTGACTGGGTCAAGCTGCTGGCCTCGCAGGTGGCGCTCGACTGGGTCCGGCGGCACGTTCTCGGCCTGCCGGTGACCGAGTCGCGGCTCTTCAAGCCGAGGAACGGCGGCCGGTAGGGGCCATCTGACTCTCCAGCAAGCCTGAACGGCCCGGCGTGCGCTGCTTCGTCGCCATCGACCTGACCACCACCCAGTTCCACCTGACCCTCAAGTTCCTCGGCGCGGTGGCGGACGAGCGTGTCCCCGCGGTGTCGGCCGCGCTCGAGACGGCGGTGGCCGGGAGCCGGCCCGTCGCCCTCGCGGCCGCCGGCCTGGGTGGCTTCCCGAGCCTCAAGAGCCCCCGCGTCCTGTGGGCCGGGATCACCGCCGGCGTGCCCGACCTGGTCCAGCTCGCCGCGGGCATCGACCGCGGGCTCGCGCCGCTCGGCTTCCCGCCCGAGGCACGCCCCCTTCGCGGTCACCTGACCATCGGCCGGGTGCGATCGCCGCGCGGCGGGCGGGAGCTGGCCGCCGCGGTGGGCGCGGCGGGCGCGGCGGCGTTCGGCTCGTGGACGGCCCCGGAGGTCGTCCTCTACGAGAGCCGGCTCCGGCCGACGGGGGCTCTCTACACGCCGGTGTCCCGGCACCCGTTGCGGGGTGTCCGTGCATGAAAATATGTGGCTCACCCGGCTGGAGACCTGCCCCGGGCCGGGGTAGAGTGGGCACCATCTCCGGAAAATCTGGGGCCCGGGGGACAGGTCTTCGTGCGGGGGAGGGTGTGACATGGCCATCGACGTGAATCGCGAGCGGGCGATCGATCTCGCCGTCAGCCAGATCGAGAAGCAGTTCGGCAAGGGCGCCATCATGAAGCTCGGCGAGGAGGCCCTCTCGCAGGACGTCGCCTGCCTGCCGACCGGCTCGCTCGGGCTGGACATCGCTCTCGGCATCGGCGGCATCCCGCGCGGGCGTGTGGTCGAGATCTACGGGCCCGAGTCGTCGGGCAAGACCACGCTCGCGCTCCAGCTCGTCGCCGAGGGCCAGAAGCGCGGCGGCATCTGCGCCTTCATCGACGCCGAGCACGCGCTCGACATGGGCTACGCGCGGAAGCTCGGCGTCAAGACGGAAGATCTCCTCATCTCGCAGCCCGACCACGGCGAGCAGGCGCTCGAGATCGCCGACACGCTGGTGCGCTCGGGCGCGCTCGACGTGCTGGTCATCGATTCGGTCGCTGCCCTGGTTCCTCGCGCCGAGATCGAGGGCGACATGGGCGACCCGCAGATGGGTCTCCAGGCGCGTCTCATGTCGCAGGCGCTGCGCAAGCTCACGGGCACCATCTCCAAGTCGCGGACGATCGTCTGCTTCATCAACCAGATCCGCATGAAGATCGGCATCATGTTCGGCAACCCGGAGACCACCACGGGCGGCAACGCGCTCAAGTTCTACGCCTCGGTGCGCCTCGACATCCGCCGCCTCGGCGCGATCAAGCACGGCGACGAGGTGATCGGCAGCCGCACCAAGGTGAAGGTGGTGAAGAACAAGGTGGCGCCGCCCTTCCGCGAGGCCGAGTTCGACATCCTGTACGGCACCGGCATCTCCAAGGAGGGAGAGCTGATCGACATCGCGTCCGAGCAGGGCATCCTCGAGAAGACCGGCGCGTGGTACGCCTTCGGCGGCGACCGCATCGGCCAGGGCCGCGAGAACGCGCGCGACTTCCTGCGCGAGCATCCCGAGGTCGCGGCGCAGGTCGAGGCCCGCGTGCGGGAGAAGTTCGGGCTGCGCGCGGGTGGGGCGGAGGCAGGCAACGGGGCGAGTGCAGAGGGAGCGCGGGCGGCCGAGGCCGCTCGCAGGGGGAGGGGCGGAAAGGAATGAGAAGTGAAGCTCGAACCGATCCTGCGCGAGGGCGTCATCCGGAAGGCCTCGGACATCCATCTCAAGGCCGACGCCCATCCCATCTTCCGCGTGAGCGGCAGCCTGATCCGCTGGACGGACGCGCCGCGCCTCGACCGTGACGCGCTGCTCGCCATCACCCAGGAGCTGCTGACCGACTACCACTGCCAGCAGCTCACCAAGGGCCTGCAGGTGGACGCCGGCTACGGCCACCCCGAGCTCGGCCGCTTCCGCGTGAACGTCTTCTACCAGCGCGGCGAGGTGCAGGCCGCCCTGCGCCTGATCCCGCCGCGCGTGCACCAGATCCGCGAGCTCAACCTGCCGCCAGTCATCGAGCGCATCGCCTCGGAGCGGCGCGGCCTGGTGCTGGTCACGGGCACCACGGGCAGCGGCAAGTCGACCTCGCTCGCCGCCATGGTCGACCACATCAACCGCACCGCCGACCGCCACATCATCACCATCGAGGACCCGATCGAGTACCTGCACCAGGACGAGCTCTCCATCGTCACGCAGCGTGAGATCGGCCCCGACTGCGTGAGCTTCGCGGCGGGGTTGAAGGGCGCGCTGCGCCAGGATCCCGACGTCATCCTGGTCGGCGAGATGCGCGACCTGGAGACCATCGAGACGGCCATCCTGGCCGCCGAGACCGGCCACCTGGTCATGTCGACCCTCCACACCCTGGATGCCACCGAGACCATCACGCGCGTGATCTCCGCCTTCCCCGACCACCAGCGCGCGCAGGCGCGGCTCATCCTGGCCAGCATCCTGAAGGGCTGCGTCAGCCAGCGGCTCGTGCCGCGCTCCGACGGCCACGGCATGGTCCCCGCCGTGGAGGTCATGGTCTCCACGGGGCTGGTGAAGGAGTGCATCACGCTCCCCGAGCGCACGCGGGAGATCCGCGACGCCATCGCGCGCGGCTACACCACTTACGGCATGCAGACGTTCGACCAGTCGTTGATGTCGCTCTGGCGCGAGGGGCTCATCACCTTCGAGGAAGCGCTCGTGCAGTCGAGCAACCCGGACGACTTCGCGCTCAAGGCGCGCGGCATCTCCTCCACCAGCGACTCGCGCTGGGAGGACTTCGACAAGGAGCCCGGCGAAGCTGCGGAGGAGCCGATCAAGGTCGACCGCTTCTAGCGGCCGTCCACGGCGCCCGGTGCCGACGCCACTCGACGTGGCGGCGCGGCTCCTGCGCAGGGCGGCGCGCACCGAGGCGGAGCTCGAGGTGCGCCTCGTGGCCCTCGGCTACCGGCGCGAGACCGCCGTCGCCACCGTCGCGCGCTGCCGCGAGCTCGGCTACGTGGGCGACGCGGCCTTCGCCCACGAGCGGGCGCGGGCGCTGCGCGCGCGGGGCGCGGGCAGCCTGCGCATCGAGGCGGACCTGAGCGCGCGGGGATTGCCCGAGGCGCTGCTCGCGGAGGCGGTCGAGGCGTCGCGCGACGGTGACTCCGAGGTCGCCTGGGCGCGGCGGGCGCTCGGCGGCGTGCGCGAGCGGGGGCGGGCGTGGCGGCTGCTGGTCGCCCGCGGCTTTCCCGAGGAGGTGGTGGCGGAGCTGCTCGGTGACCCCGAATGAGGGCAAGAAATGGCAGGAAGAAAAGGCTTGACGGCTCTCCAACTATTGGAGTATGTGGCCTGCGCCAATCGTAGGAGGAACTGTACATGGGTAAGCGGAGTACGGAGCCCGAGGTCCTGGTCATCGAGGAGGATGACGAGGTGCGCGAGTCCCTGGCCGACATGCTGACGGTGAGGGGCTACGCGGCGCTGGGTGTGGCAACCACGGATCGCGGGCGCGCGCTCCTGGAGATCGGGTTCCGGCCGCGCGCCATCGTCCTCGACCCGTTCACGCCGAACGGCGCCGCCGCCTTCCAGTGCGCCCTGGCGGCCAACCCCAAGTGGTCGAGGATCCCTCTCATCCTCGGCGCCGCCGCGCCCGAGACGCGCGATGAGCACCGCGTGGGGGCGCTGCGGCGCCGCCTCAAGCGGCCCCTCGACGTGAGGCAGCTGCTCGACTTCGTCGGCCAGTACTGCGCGCCCACGTCGGTCCGCCGCTGACCATCGAGCCGACGGAGCACTCAGGCCCGCGCGCGCCGGCGCGCTCGCTATCTCGGTGGAGTCATTCGCTTTCCGCGCCGGCGCGCTGACCCGCGTCCCCTGCGGCGCGGTTGCCGCTCCGGGAAGGAGCCGGTAGAAGCCACTCGTGACCGGCGACCAGATCCGCGAGGGCTTCCTCGACTTTTTCCGCCAGCGCGCTCACACGGTCGTGCCGAGCGCGCCGCTCGTCCCCCGCAACGACCCGAGCCTGATGTTCACCAACGCGGGCATGGTGCAGTTCAAGCAGGTCTTCCTCGGCAACGAGACGCGTCCCTACAAGCGCGCCGTCGACTCGCAGAAGTGCCTGCGCATCAGCGGCAAGCACAACGACCTGGAGCAGGTGGGACGCGACACCTACCACCACACCTTCTTCGAGATGCTCGGCAACTGGTCCTTCGGCGACTACTACAAGCGCGAGGCGATCGAGTGGGCGTGGGAGCTGCTCACCGGGGTGTGGAAGCTGCCCAAGGACAGGCTCTACGCGACCGTGTACACGACCGACGAGGAGGCCGCGTCCCTGTGGGCCGAGCGCACCGACATCGGCCGCGACCGCACCCTCCGCTTCGAGGCGGAGAATTTCTGGGAGATGGGCGAGACCGGGCCCTGCGGCCCGTGCTCCGAGATCCACATCGACCGGGGCCCGGAGGCCTGCGACCGTCCCGCCGACCCGCCCCCCCACTGCGCGGTCAACGCCGGCTGCGCGCGCTACCTCGAGCTGTGGAACCTGGTCTTCATCCAGCACAACCGCGACGAGAAGGGGAAGCTCTCCGACCTGCCCGCGAAGCACGTCGACACCGGCATGGGCTTCGAGCGCATCGCCACCGTGCTGCAAGGTGTCGGCGACAACTACGCGGTCGACGTGCTGCGCGCGATCGTGCACGCCGCGGAGGAGCTCGCGGACAAGCGCTACGGCGCGAGCGCACGTGACGACGTCTCGCTGCGCGTGATCGCCGACCACGCCCGCGCGGTCACCTTCCTCGTCGCCGACGGCATCCTGCCCTCCAACGAGGGGCGCGGCTACGTGCTGCGCCGGCTGCTCCGGCGCGCGGCACGGCACGGGAAGCTCCTCGGCCTCGACCGGCCGTTCCTGCACCAGGTGGTGAGTGCGGTGGTCGGCGCCATGGGGTGCGCCTACCCGGAGATCGCGGCGCAGCACGCGCGCATCGCCGAGGTGGTGAAGGGCGAGGAGGAGCGCTTCGCGGCGACCCTCGACCGGGGCCTCGCGTTGCTCGCGGGCGAGGTCGAGAACGCTCGCGCCGCGAAGGCGCGCGTGCTCTCCGGCCAGGTCGCCTTCCGCCTCTACGACACCTACGGCTTCCCGCTCGACCTGACCGAGGACATCCTCGCCGGCGAGGGGCTCGCCGTGGACAAGGACGGCTTCGCGCGCGAGATGGACGCGCAGCGCGAGCGGGCGCGCGGCGCGCGGCGCTTCGCCGACGCGGAGGCCGCGCCGGAGGTGATCGCGGGCGGCGGGCTCCGCACCCGCTTCGTCGGCGACCGCATCGTCGAGTGGGAGTCGGAGATCCTGGCGCTCCTGGTCGACGGCCAGGAGACGCGCGGCCCCGTGCGGGCGGGCGCGCAGGTGGACGTGGTCACCGCCGAGACGCCCTTCTACGCCGAGTCGGGCGGCCAGGTCGGCGACCGCGGCTGGCTCGAGAGCGCGTCGGGCGCGAAGGTCGAGGTGACCGATACGCAGAAGATCGCGCCGGCCGTCACTGCGCACCGCGGCGTGGTACGCGAGGGGGCGCTCGCCGCCGGCGACCGCGTCCGGCTCCGCATCGACAGCGAGCGCCGCGAGGCCGCGCGCCTGAACCATTCGGCGACGCACCTCCTCCACGCGGCGCTCCGCCGCCGCCTGGGCGAGCACGTCAAGCAGGCGGGCTCGCTGGTCACGCCCGAGCGCCTGCGCTTCGACTTCAGCCATCACAAGCCGGTCGACGACGCGGCCCTGCGCGACATCGAGGACGAGACCAACGCTCACATCCGCGCCAACGCCGAGGTGAGCAGCGAGGAGATGGCGTACGACGACGCCATCAAGGCGGGCGCGCTCGCGTTCTTCGGCGACAAGTACGGCGACCGCGTGACCGTCGTCCGCATGGGCGACTTCTCGACCGAGCTGTGCGGCGGCACGCACGTCGCGCGCACCGGCGACATCGGCGTGCTCAAGATCCGCGGCGAGAGCGGCGTCGCCGCCGGCGTGCGGCGCCTGGAGGCCGTCTCCGGCGAGGGTGCGCTCGAGCTGATCCGCGGCCACGAGGCGGTGCTGCGCGAGATCGGCGCGCTGCTCCGCGCCCCGGGCGAGGAGGTGGCGGCCCGGCTCGAGAAGCTCCTGGCGCAGCAGCGCGAGCTGGAGAAGCGCATCGCCGAGCTGCAAGGGAAGCTCGCCGGGGGCGCCACGCGTGACGTCCTCACCGACGCGAGGCGGGTCGACGGCATCACCGTTCTTGCGACGCGAGTCGATGGGCTCGATGACAAGGGTCTCCGCGAGATGGTGGACCGAGTGCGGGATCGAATGGGCTCCGGCGTGGTCGTCCTGGGTGCCGTGCAGGGAGAGCGCGCGATCCTGCTCGCCGGGGTGACCAAGGACCTCACCGGTCGCTACCACGCCGGCAACATCATCAAGCAGCTCGCGCCGCTGGTCGGCGGCGGAGGCGGCGGCCGGCCCGACTTCGCGCAGGCCGGCGGGAAGGATCCCTCCCGGCTCGACGAGGCGCTCGCCGCGGCCTACGAGCTGCTCGGCGCCGGGAGTCGCTAGCCCCTTGGCCGAGTCCGCCCCCGCCGAGCTCCGCTTCGCCGACCCACGCCTTTTCCGCGAGCTGCTCGGCCAGCACGACGAGCACGTGAAGGGGCTCGAGCGGCACGTGGGCGTGCGCATCGACGTCTCCGACTCGACCCTCACGCTGCACGGCGACCGGATCGAGACCGAGCTGGTGAGCCGCGTCCTCCTCCAGCTCTACGGGCTCCTCGAGAGCGGCTACCCGATCTACGCCGCCGACGTCGACTACGCGCTGCGCATCCTCTCCAGCGACCGGAACGCCAAGCTGCGCGACATCTTCCTCGACACCGTCTTCATCTCCGCCCACAAGCGGGTCATCACGCCGAAGAGCGTGGTGCAGAAGGCGTACATCGACGCGATCCGGAACTTCGACATCGTGTTCGGCATTGGTCCGGCCGGCACCGGGAAGACCTATTTGGCCATGGCCATGGCCATCGCCGAGCTGATGAAGAACAGCTTCGCCCGGATCATCCTCACCCGCCCCGCGGTCGAGGCTGGCGAGAAGCTCGGCTTCCTCCCCGGCGACCTGGCCGAGAAGGTGAACCCCTACCTCCGCCCGCTCTACGACGCGCTCCACGACATGGTCGACTTCGACCGGGCCCGGCGCATGGTCGAGCGCGGGACGATCGAGGTGGCGCCGCTCGGTTTCATGCGCGGCCGGACTCTTAACGATTCCTTCGTCATCCTCGACGAGGCGCAGAACACCACCACCGAGCAGATGAAGATGTTCCTGACGCGTCTCGGCTACGGCTCGAAGGCGGTGGTCACGGGTGACGTGACGCAGATCGACCTGCCCGCGGGGAAGGCGTCGGGGTTGAAGGAGGTGGCGGCCATCCTGCGCGACGTCCCGGGCATCCGCTTCGTCACCTTCACCGAGCGCGACGTGGTGCGCCACCCGCTGGTGCAGGAGATCATCACCGCCTACGACCGGGCGGAGAGATGAGGTGCGCGTCACGGCGAGCACACGCGGTCGCCGCTCGCCGGCCCTCGCGGCGCGCCTCGCGCGTCACGCGCGCCGGCTACTGCGCGGGCTCCGGCTCGACCGCGCCGAGCTCTCCGTCGTCCTCGTCTCCGACCGCGAGATGCAGGCGCTCAACCGGCGCTGGCGGCGCCGCGACCGGCCGACGGACGTGCTCTCGTTCGCGCAGCGCGAGGGCGCCGGCGGCGCGCCCGACGGCCTTCTGGGCGACGTGGTGATCTCGCTCGACACGGCCCGCCGCCAGGCGAGGGAGCAGGGCGAGAGCCTGGGGCGCGAGGCGGATCGCCTGCTCGTCCACGGGCTCCTCCACCTCCTCGGTTACGATCACGAGCGCTCGGCGTCCGAGGCGCGCCGCATGCAGCGGCGCGAGCGCGCGCTGGCGCGATGGCTGTAGCCGTCGGCTCGGACGGGACGCCGATGGTCGCGGTCGCGGAGCGACCGTGGCGGCCGGGTACGCGCGTGGGTGGGCCTGGCGCCGGTGCTGCTCGCCGCGCGCGGCCTCGGGCCCGGCGCCGCCTTCCGTCTCGGCTGGCTCGGCGGCTTCGTCTTCTACCTCGCCACCGTCCACTGGGTCGCGTACACGATCGCCAACTACACCGCGGTGCCGTTCGCGGTCGCGCTCGCCATCCTGGCACTCATGGCGAGCGTCCTCGCGTGCTACACGGGCGCGTTCGTCGCGGGGGTGCGCTGGATGGAGCGGCGCGGGTTGCCCGCGCTCTGGCTCGCGCCGCCCCTCTGGGTCGCGCTCGAGTGGCTGCGCGGCTGGTTCTTCATCGGCTTTCCCTGGGCCGCGCTCGGCTACTCGCAGTATCGCTACCACGACCTGGTGCAGATCGCCGAGGTGACGGGCGTGTACGGAGTGTCGGCTATCCTGGTGCTCTTCAACATGGTGATCGTCGGCATCCTGCCCGAGCGTGCAGCGGGGGCGGCCCCGCGCCGGCTGGTGCCGGCCCTGGTCACGCTCACGGTACTCGTCGTCGGCGTCCCCATGTGGGGCCGCTGGCGCGCGGCGGCGCTCGCGCGGCGTCCGCCGGCGGGCACGCTGCGCGTGGCGATCGCGCAGGGCAACGTCGAGCAGGACCACAAGTGGGACCCCGCGTACCAGGACGACACGCTGGCGCGCTACCGCGCGCTCACCGCGGAGGCGGCGGCGCAGCGCGCGGAGCTGGTGGTGTGGCCGGAGACGGCGACGCCCTTCTTCTTCCAGACGCCGGGGCCGCTCCGCGACGCGATGCTCGAGACGGCGGAGAGGAACCGCGTGTACCTCCTCTTCGGGAGCCCCGCCTTCCGGCAGGACCCCTCGGGGACGCTCCGCGAGCTGAACCGCGCCTACCTGCTGTCGCCCGACGGCCGCGAGCTCGGGACCTACGACAAGATGCAGCTCGTGCCCTTCGGCGAGTACGTTCCCTATGCGCGCGTTCTCTTCTTCGTGCGCCGCATCGTCGAGGCGGTGGGCGACGTCGAGCCCGGCCTGATGCCGACGGTGTTTCGCCTGCCCGCGGCGCGCTTCGGCGTCGCCATCTGCTACGAGGACGTGTTCCCGGGCGTGACCCGCCGCTTCGTCGCCGGCGGCGCGGACTTCCTGGTGAACGTCACCAACGACGCCTGGTACGGCCCGACCTCGGCGCCCCACCAGCACCTGGCGCAGGCCACCTTCCGCGCCATCGAGGGCCGCGTGCCGCTGGTGCGCGCCGCCAACACCGGCATCTCGGCGGTGATCGACGTCGACGGCCGCATCCGCTGGCAGGGTCCGCTCTTCGAGCAAGTGGTGCAGGTGGAGCAGATCGCCTGGCCGGGCGTGCGCACCTTCCATACGCGCTTCGGCGACGTGTTCGCGTGGGCGTGCGCGCTCGCCTCACTCGCGGCCTTCGGCTATGGTGCTTCGAGAGGACGACGGTGATGGCGGAGAAGCCGGTGGCGACCGATCCGATGCTGCTCGCGGCGCTCCGGGAGCGCGTGCGCGCCCTCGACGAGCGCGTGGCCACGCTCGGGAGGCACCTTTGACCTGCCCGGGCTCGAGCGGCGCGCGGCCGAGCTGAGCGCGCAGGCCGCCGCCCCCGGCTTCTGGAACGACACCGAGAAAGCGCAGGCCGTCGGGCGTGAGACCGCCCAGGTCCTGGACGCGATCGGCCAGTACAAGAAGCAGCGCGAGGGTGTCGACGAGGCCCAGGTCTTCCTCGAGCTGGCCGAGGAGGGCGACGCGGACGCGCTCCACGAGCTGGCGGCCACGGTCGAGCAGGTCGAGGCCGAGCTGGCGACGCTGGAGCTACAGCAGCTCCTCGGCGGCGAGCACGACTCCGGCAACGCCATCGTCGAGATCCACCCCGGAGCGGGCGGCCTCGAGGCCCAGGACTGGGCGGAGATGCTGCTCCGCATGTACCTCCGCTGGTGCGAGCGCCGCGGCTACCGGACCGAGCTGCTCGAGCACCAGCCCGGCGAGGGCGCGGGGCTGAAGAGCGCCACCTTCACCGTCGAGGGTCCCTACGCCTACGGATACCTGAAGGCCGAGGCGGGCGTGCACCGCCTGGTCCGTATCTCGCCCTTCGATGCGAACGCGCGGCGGCAGACCTCGTTCGCCTCGGTGCTGGTCCTCCCCGACATCGAGGACGAGATCGAGATCGACATACGCGACGATGACCTGCGCGTCGACACCTACCGGTCCAGCGGTGCGGGCGGGCAACACGTCAACAAGACGGACTCGGCCGTGCGTCTCACGCACCTCCCCAGCGGCATTGTCGTCGCCTGCCAGAACGAACGCTCGCAGCACAAGAACAAGTCGATGGCGATGAAGATCCTGAAGGCGCGGCTCTACGAGCTGGAGCGCCAGAAGCAGGACGAGAGGATGGCCGAGCTCACCAAGGGGAAGAAGGAGATCGGCTTCGGGCATCAGATCCGCTCGTACGTCCTGCACCCGTACCGGATGGTGAAGGATCACCGCACGAACACGGAGGTCGGGAACGCGGACGCGGTGCTGGACGGGGATCTGGATCCGTTCATCGATGCGTACCTGCGCGCCCAGCTGGGGGGACAGAGGGCCGCGGGGGCGGATGCGGTGAGCTAGGCTCTCGGCGGCGCGCGACCGCCACGTCGGCCCGCGAGGTTGTGCGACGGGCGGGTGGTATTGTGCGAGTCCGTCGATGAGCAACGGCGTGCGGAGCATGGCGAGTAAGAGACGCTTTCTAGTGCTGACCCTGGACGCAGCCGGCAACTGGCCGCCAGAGGTGGTCCTCATCCGCGCGCTGGTTCGACGCGGACATGACGTGCGCGTGATCTCCAATGCGAGTCACGCGGCGCAGATTCGAGAGGCGGGCGCCGAGTACCGCCCCTACCAGCATGCGCTGCAGCGGGATGTCGCTACCCGCCACGACGATCGGCAAGAGGCCGAGATGGCCCGCGTGCTGCGGGAAGTATTCCTGAACCCCACGTTCTGTGACGAACTCCTGGCAGAGGTGGAGCGCGATGCGCCGGACGTGCTCCTGGTAGATCATATGCTCATGACGGCGGCCGCGGCGGCTGAAAGCACGGGTCTACCTACCGCAATACTCTGGCACACCGTTTACGGCGCGATGGCGGACAGTCCGCTACGGATGCGCGTGGCCCGGCGCTCGAGCCACTCAACATGCTGCGGGAAGACTTGGGGCTCGCTCGGGTTACGGACAGGTGGGGGAGTGCTGAACGGGCCCACGCGATAATCGCGTTCACGTATCAAGAGTTCGACACGGTCCCGCAGGACCCGCCCGGGCAGCTGCACTACGTCGGCCCCCTGGGTTGCGTGCCGCAGCAACTGCCCGCCTACTCCTTGCCCTGGGCACAGGATGACCTGCGCCCGCTCATCCTCGTGAGCTACAGCACCAGTTTCCAGGACCAGGTGCGGATGCTGCAGCGCATCGCCGACGCGGTCGCTGGTCTCCCGGCGCGGGTCTTGCTGACATTGGGGAAAGCGATTTTCGCGGGCGAGTTGCAACTACCAGACAATGTGGTCGCCCAGACGTTCGTGCCGCACGCGGCCGTGTTGCCGCATGCCAGTTTGGTGGTAACGCACGCGGGCCACGGGACGGTGATGGCGGCAATAACTGCAGGCGTGCCGTTGATCTGCACGCCCATGGGCCGGGATCAATACGTCGTCAGCGGATGCGTAGAACGCCGGGGGCTTGGCCTCGTAGTGTCCGCAACGGCGTCTCCCGAAGAACTGCGTAGCACGATCGTGGCGGCACTCGAGGATCATGCGTTGCGCGAGCGAGCGCGCAACTTTGCCGCCGGTCTCGATGTGGAAGCTGGCTTACACCGGGCAATCGAAGTGCTCGAAGATATGTGACTGCCCCACGCTTGAACCGGCCGCTCACGCAGGCCCGATCGGCAGCGCGCCCGAGCGGGAGGGGCACAGCCAGTCGCGCAGCGCCAGCGCCGGTCGCTCCACCAGGAAGGCCGCGATGATCCCGCCGGCCACGCAGATCCCGAGGAAGGTCGCGCTGCGCAGCGCGTACCTGGCCGTCGGCCCGCCTAGCGCGAACAGGCCGGCGTCGTCGATCGTCGGCATCAGCCAGCGGGACACCGGCATGTGCCAGAGGTAGATCGAATAGGAATCGGCGCCGACGCGCGCGAGCGCTCGCTCCGCACGCCAGGGCGCACGCGGCGCACCGTCCCCCGCGGGAAGCGCGAGGCTCAGCACGGTCACGCGGAGCGGCGCGACCACCCCGGGCTCCGGGGGCGGCGTGTGACGGCCGAGGACCAGGAGCACCGCGAGAGCGCGGAGCAGGTCGAGCGGGCGGACGCGCATCGGCCGGATCTAGCCGCCGAGACGGCGGCGCGCGAAGCGTCGCGTCGCAACCTCGGCGAGGAGAAGGCCGAGGGCGAGCGGCACGAGCCACCCCTCCAGCGGACGCCGCTCCCGCCCCGTGCCGGCGCGCGCGGCGAGGATATCCGCCGGCTCCGGCCCCACGCGGCCACCGCTCAGCCGCGCGACCTTCTCCAGCAGCGGAAGGTCGGGCCCCCCCGCGCGGAGCTCCCGCCCACTCCCCGAGCGCGCCGGGACGGCCAACTCGACCGCCTCCTCCCGCCCCCCCACGACCAGCACGGCCGCGTGCACGCCCGCCTCGAGCGCCGGTACGATCGCGCTGAAGACGCGCCGGCCCGCCGGCCTGAGCGCGACCTCGCCCACCTCGGGCAGGCCGAGCACGAACGGCCCCGCGTCGTCCGCCACCGTCTCCAGCCGCACGAGCGTCCCCTCGGGCAGCCGCCGCGCCTCGAGTCGCCGGTCGCTCGCCAGCCCCCGCGGCGCCGCCCACATCACGAGCTGCGACCAGAGCTTCGCGAAGCCGCGCCACGCGGGCCAGCTCGCGCCGCCGGCCTGGAAGTCGATGGGGAGCGCGGCGACGCGGCCGAGCTCGTACTGCCAGGTCGCGAGCAGCGGGTCCTGCCGCTCGCCCGCCTCGACCCAGAGGCGGACCTCCGCGCCCGGCTTCGCGCGCGTGATCGCCCAGCGCGAGACCCTGGGCAGGTCGTCCTCGGCGAAGCCGGCCAGGATCGCGCCCCCCGTGGCCAGGCGCGGCGGCGCCTCGCGGCGGTTGGCGGCCGCGTCCATCAGGTGCTGCGTGTCGCTGATCATGAGCTGCGGGAGCGCCTGCACGTCCTCGACGTGATGGAAGGCGCCGCCCGTGGCGCGCGAGATCCTATTCAGCAGGTCGAGGTTCACCGTGTCGTCGCCGATGCGGATGGTGGTCACCGTCACGTCGTCGCGCGCCAGGTCGGCGATCAGGTCGTCGTGGTCCGCGGCGGAGCGGTTGGTGTCGCCGTCGGTCAGCAGGATGACGTGGCGGACACGGCGGCCGGCCGCGATCAGGCTCCGGCGCGCGGCGTCGAGCGCCGCCTTGAAGTCCGTGCCCCCACCGTACTGGAGCTGGCTGATCTTCGCGCCGAGCGCGGCGCGCCCTTCGGCCAGCGGCAGGAGCGCGCCCAGCTCGTAGGGCTCGGAGTCGAAGGCGATCGCGCCCACCAGATCGCGCGGGCCGAGCTGGTCGATCACCGCCAGCGCGGCGCGCTTGGCGTACTCCATCTTGGCGCCGTACTGGACGTCGGGGCCGCTCGAGAAGCCCATGCTGTTGGAGCGGTCGATCAGGATGTAGAGCGCGACCGGCTCGCGCTCCTTCGGCTCCGGCCGCTGCGACTGGAGCGCCACCGGGAGCACGCGCGCGAGCGCGGTGCCGGCGAAGCCCGCGTCGCCGAAGAAATGCGCGCCGCCGGCGGCGACCAGCGCGCCGCCCCCGGCGACCCAGCCCGCGAGCGCGTCGAGTGCCCGCTCCGGGATGCCCGCCCGGGCGACGTCCTCGAGGACGACGAGGTGATAGTCCGCGAGGTGCTCGGCGCGGGCCGCGAGACCACCGGGCGCCGTCACCTCGACCTCCATGGCGCGGCTGGCGAGCGCGAGCGCGACCACCGGCTTCGTGCGCTCGCTCACCACCAGCACGCGGAGCGGGCGGGTGACGGTGATCGCCGCGGCGGCGGCGCCCGGCGAGGGCGGCGCACCGGGCGCCGGCAGCAGCTTCGCCTCGAGCAGGTAGCTGCCTGCGTCCTCGAAGCGGTACGGCAGCCGGACGACGCTCACGCCGGGTGGCAGCTCGACCGGTGCAGGGAGGAGCGCCTCGCCGTTCACGGTCACGGCCAGCGCGGCGCCGAGCGGCGTGGCGGCGCGGCTCTCCACCACCGCTTCCAGCGGGAGCACGGCGTGCGCCGGCGCGAGCGGCGGGACGAGGAGCCGGCGGACGATGGCTGCCGGGAGGCGCGCCGCTGCCGGGACGACGGGATAGATCGGCACGCGCGGCTCGGCGAGCGCGGCCTCGGCGAGCAGGCTGCCCTCTGTCTCGTTGCCGTCGGTGAAGAGGAGGATTGCCGCCTGCCTGCCGCCCGGGCAGAGCGCGGAGGCGCGCGCCAGGGCCGCGGCCAGGTCGGTCTCGTCGGGCTCGAGCTCGCCGGTCTCGACGTCGAGCAGGCGCGCGCCGGGGGTACCGGTGGCGGGATGCGCCAGGACGCGCGTCCGCCCCGCGAAGGCCAGCGCGCCGGTCAGGTCGCGCGCGCCGAGGGCGGGCGCCAGACGGCCGAGAAACTCGCGCGCGGCCTCGCGCGCCGCGCCGCCGACGCTCGCCGAGACGTCGACCGCCGCGACCACGCAGGTGCCCGCCTCGGGGCGCGCGCGCTCGAGGGATAGGCCGGCGAGCGCCAGGATCACGAGCGCCGAGGCGAGCGCGCGGAATGCGGCGGCGAGGCGGAAGCCCGCGGCGCTCGCGAAGAAGAGCGGGACGAGGAGCAGCGCCGCGAGCGCCGCCGGGCAGGCGACGCGCAGCGCGCCGATTCCGAGGGGCAGCGTCATGCAGCCTCCCGGCGCCAGGCGATCCATTCGAGGCCCAGGAGTACCGCGGCGGGGAGGTAGAGCCACCAGCCCAGCTCGTGCCGGACGGTGCCCGCGGCGCTCGCCGCGTCGGGGCGCGCCGTCGCGGGCCACTCGCCGCCGCCCTCGCGGCCGATGTCCGACTCGCGGTCGTCGAAGAGGTTGGCGAGCACGACGCGGCCGCCGACCCGGTAGACGCCGGTGCGCTCGGCGAGCAGCGCGGGCGGGTCGCCGGCCACCTGCAACCCCGGGCCGCGGAAGTCTGCGGCGCCGGGCCCCGCGAGCGCGGGCACGCCGGTCTCGACCGCGAGCGCCGCGTCGCCGGGCGTCTCCTCGAGCCAGCGGAGCGTGGAGAGCACGAGGAGGAGGAGCGGCACCTGGTCGGAGGCGACGAGCGAACCCGCCGGGTCCGCGCCGAGGCAGGCGAGGCGCCGACCGTCGCGTTCCCCCGCGACCAGGAGCGGGAAGCCACCGCGCGACGTCGCGCCGAGGACGATGGGGCTGCCCCAGCCCGGCGTGCCGAGCTGGACGGCGTGTGCGAGTGTCAGCGCCTCGAGGCCGTCGAGCCCGGCGACGGCCGGGTGCTCCACGTCCCAATCGATGACGGCCGCGTCGTCGACCGTGCGCACGCCCGGGCAGAGCGGGTTGCCGGGCGGCGGCGCCAGGTAGAGCGCCGGCTCGGGACGCGGCGCTCCGGACGGCACGACGCGGTCGTAGACGGCGGCGCGCGCCGGCTCCGCGTCGATCAGGCCCTCGGGAGGGACCGTGCGCACCCGCGCGCCCGCGACGGCGCCGAGGGCCGCGGCCAGGTCGCGCGACGCGGAGACCACGAGCACGTCGAGCGGCGGGCTCGCGGGGAGATACGCGAGCGCGCGATCGTCGACCGCGAGCGCGTCGCCGGCGGCGAGCGTCAGCGTCACCTCGCCCGTCGCGGGCGGATCGACGAGCAGCACGGGCTCGCTGGCGCGCGGGCCGAGCGCCAGCTCGCGGCGGGCCCACACCTCCGTCCCCACGCGCGCCTCCAGCACGACGCGGCGCGCGGCGTGGGCGTAGTTCCGCACCAGCACCGTCGCCGTCGCATCGTGCGCGGGACGAAAGGGCGGCGCCTCGACGCTCACCCCGGCGATCGCGACGTTGTCGTCGGTCTGGCCGATCTGGATCCAGTCGACCAGGGCCAGCTCCGCGCGCGCCACGCCGCTCGCCTCCGGCGGCAGGTCGGTCAGCACGGCGACCTGCGTTTCCGGGCGCGCGTGCAGCTCGCCGAGCGCCAGCGCGAGGGCCGCGGCCAGGTTGGTCGGCGTGTCGAGCGGCTCGAGGGCTTCCAGGCGGTCCTGGGCGCGGGCGTGATCCGTGGTCCAGGCGAGGACCACGTGCGCGCGCTCGGCGGCCGCGACCAGCATGACCTCGTCGCCGGTGATGAGCTGCGCCACCAGCCCGCGCGCTCGGCGCCGTGCCAGCTCGAAGCGCGTGCCGCCCGCCTCGCGCGCCTGCATGCTCGCCGAGGCGTCAAGGACGACCAGCAGGCGCACGCGCTCCGCGTCGGCCACTGCCGTCTCGCGGTACGGGCGCAGGTAGCCGGCGATCAGCGCCAGCAGGAGCGCCAGCTGGAGGGCGAAGAGCAGGTCGGGACGGAACCGCCGCCGGTCGAGCGGCGTCGAGGGCACTTGCTGCCAGAGGAAGAGGTTCCCCACCGGCACCGTCCGCCGCCGGCGGCCGTAGAGGTGGAGCGCGACCAGCACGCCGACCGCGGCGAGCGCCAAGGCGCCGGCGGGGTTGGCGAGGCCGAACGTCACCGCCGCCTCAGGATCCCGCGCCGCGGCAGCTCGAGCGTGAGGAAGTCGTGCACGCTCGCGTCGCTCGCCAGGCGGGTGTACACGGCCCGGTTCCGCTCGGCGAGCGCCTCGAGCGCGCCGAGGTGCGCGGCCAGCAGCTCCGCGTAGCACGCGCGGACGGCAGGCGTGAGCGCGACCGCGTGCGTGGCTCCGGTCTCCACGTCGGCGAGCACGCCGCCCGCGAGCTCGCGCCCGGGGTCCAGCTCGCCGGCGCCGATCACGTGCAGCAGGAGAACCTCGTAGCGCCTGGCGCGGAGCGCTTGCACGCCGCGCTCAACGTCGGCCGGCTCCATCATCAGGTCGGAGACGACGATGGCGAGGCCCGGGCGCGGGTGCTCGCGCGCGTACGCCTCGAGCGCCGCGCCGAGCCCGAGCCGCCCCCCGGGCACGACCGCGGCGAGCAGCTCGGCCGCGCGCCCGAGGCTACCGCGCGCGCGGAGCACGGGCGACACGCGCGCCGCGCCGTCGCCGGAGAGCACGGTGATGCGGACGGCGTCGTTGGCGGCCAGCGCGACGCAGGCGAGCGACAGCGCCAGCTCGCGCGCGACCGCCAGCTTCCCGTCGCGCGCCGGCACGGCCATGGACGCGCTGGCGTCGAGCAAGAGGTGGACGAGCACCTCGCGCTCGGCCGTGAAGCGGCGCACGAGGAGCGTGTCGAGACGGCCGACGGCGTTCCAGTCGAGGTGGCGGAGATCGTCGCCGGGCACGTAGTCGCTGTGCGCCTCGAGCTCGATGCCGGCCGGCTGTGGGCGACCGGGGAAGCGGCGGTCACCCGGGCGGTCGCCCATGCCGCGGCGGACGTGGAGGGTCAGGCGTCTCAGGTGGTCGAGGTTCATGCGCGCGCGCGCCGGGCGGAGGCGAGCACGCCCTCCACCACCTGCGCCGCGCCGACGCCGGCTGCCTCGGCGGCGTAGCTCATCACCAGCCGGTGGCAGAGCGCGGGAAGGGCCACGCGCTCGACGTCCTCGAAGGTGATGTGCGGGCGCCCGGCGAGGAGCGCCGTCACCTTGGCGCCGAGGATGAGCGCCTGCCCGCCGCGCGGGCTCGAGCCGTAGGTCACGTAGCGCGCCATCGCCTCGGGCAGCGCGCCGGTGGCGGGCACCGTGGTGCGCACGAGCGAGGCCACGTGGCGCTCCATGTGCGGCGCGACCAGCACCTGGCGCACGAGGTGCTTCAAGGCCTCGACGCGCTCCGCGGCCGTCTCGCGCGCCAGCACGGGGCGCACCGTCGGCAGCTCGGCCGCCGTGGTCTCGGCCAGGATGCGCTCCAGCTCGGCCGCCGACGGGTAGTCGAGCCCCACCTTGAAGAGGAAGCGGTCGAGCTGCGCCTCGGGGAGTTGGTAGGTGCCCTCCATCTCGATCGGGTTCAGCGTCGCCAGCACGAAGAAGGGCGGGTCCAGCGGATAGCTCGTGCCGGCCACCGTCACCTGCTGCTCCGCCATCGCTTCGAGCAGCGCCGACTGCGTCTTCGGCGTGGCGCGGTTGATCTCGTCGGCGAGCAGGACGTGGGCGAATACCGGGCCGGGCACGAACACGAACTCGCGGCGACCGCTGGCACCCTCGTCGATGACCCGCGTGCCCGTGATGTCGGCGGGCATCAGGTCGACGGTGAACTGCACGCGGTTGAAGGTGAGGTTCAGCGCCTCGGCGAGCGAGCGCACGATGAGCGTCTTGCCGATCCCCGGCACGCCCTCGATGAGCACGTGGCCGCCAGCGAAGAACGCGCCGAGGATGGTGTCGATCGCGTGCTCGTGGCCGACCACCACCTTGCCGATCTCGCGGCGCACGGCGGTGAAGGTGTCCTGGAAGTCGCGGATCGCGGCCTCGGCGACGGTGGGGGTCACGGGGCCTCCTCGCTCGCGCGGTGCGCGAAGACCGCGCGCACGGCCGCCTCGTAGACGGGCGGCACGCGCATCCTGGGAACCGGCGCGTCGCGCCGTTGCCGCTCGCCCAGGTCGGGGTGTGAATCGGGCGCGGGGGCCGGTGCCTCGCCGGGGGACGGCGCCTCGGGCGCGCCGCCCTGCGCTCGCACGCGTGCGGCGAGCGGCAGGTCGAAGCGCTCGCGCGCGGCCCGGGCCGCGCTCGCCGCACCGAACAGGTTCGGCTCGCTGCCGGTGCCCGCGCCCGCCGCGGCCTGGTGCGCCCCCGCCTCGCCGCCGCGCTCGGCCCCGCGCTCACCGGCGGCGGCCGGGGTCGCGCCGCCGTCGGTCGGCGTTTCACCGGGCGATGCGGCTGCGGCGGCGCCCGGCGCCGGCCGTGCGCCGCGCGGCGCCTTCCGCACCACGGCCCAGCGCTCCTCGGCCTCGCTCGTATCTACCAGGCGGTCGGCGGGCGGCGAGCCGCCCCCGGGCCCCGGGGCGCCGCCGCGCTCGGCCAGCTCCATCGCCCGGCGCGCCGGCTCGCGGTCCTCGCCCCAGAGCCGCGCCTGGATGCGCTCCTGGAGCGCGTCCGGCAGGCGGGAAAGCGCCGAGCGCTCGTCGTCGTCGGGCTCGGCGAAGGGCGCGAGGACGCTCTCCCCTGCCTGCCGCCGCGCTCGCCGCGCGATCACGATGTGGCCCCGAACGGGTTCGTCGCCGGTGACCTCGCTCGAGGTGACCGGCGCGGCACCCGGCCGGAGCCACGGGGCGAGCAGGAGCACGAGCAGCAAGACGCCGACCGCGGCGAGCGCGCCGGCGAAGGCGCCGCTCGGCAGGCCGTCGGGTAGGAGGCGCTCCGGGCGCCAGGTCGGGAGCCGGCGCGCGTTGTCCTCGACCAGGAGGGGGAAGAAGGGCGCGCGGACCGCGCCCTGGTGCCCGAGCTCGAGCGCCGTCGCCAGCCGGCCCTCGAGGCCGGTGCGCCGGTCGATCCAGAGCGGCGCCCGCGCGGGCGAGAGCCAGCGCCGGACGAGCGCACGCGCCAGCCAACCGGCGAGCAACAGAGTGGCCGCCGCGACGGCCCACGTCGCGGCGGCGAATGGGCCCGGTGCGGTCCGCAGCGCCAGGACGACGAGCGTGGCCGCCCCGCCGGCGAGCGTCGCGATCAGATGGTAGAGGGCGCGCTGGAGCTCGTGCAGGTTCCGCCGCCAGCGGACGGCGCGCACCTGGCGCCGCATGCGGTCGAGCGTATTGGCTGGCGTGGGCTCCGGCATGGGATCGCCGCGCGGGCGGACGATAGTGCAGCAATCGGAGTCCGGTCAATTGCGTGTGGTGTGCCGGATCGGGATGAGGAGACGGTGCGTCCGGCGTGAGCTGCTCTCCGCGCACCGCAGCCATCAGCAGCAGTGACTCGGATGCATCGCGTTCCCCGGAGAGCGCGATGCGCTGGCGCGCGGGTCGTCGCGTCACGGGAGGCTCGCGTCGGCGCTTCCCATCTGAGCGCCGCGCTCACGGCGTCACGAGCTGGAGGCTCAGGGTGTAGTTGCTCGTCTGGTTGAGGAGCTCGTGGACCACAATCGTGTAGGTCCCCGTCGCGGGCAGGGGAACGACGACCGCGCCATCGGTCCGGCACCGCTGGGTGATCAGCCGAGTCCCGTCCGGCGCGAATACCTCCCAGCAGGGATTCTGATCGCCCGCGATGGTGATCGTCGCGCTCTGGCTCGTCTGGCCCATGAAGTTGAAGGAGTCGGTGTCACCGGCCGGCGAGAGGCTGTCCATGCGCGTGTCCGACGGGACGTTGAGCATCGTGCCGCAGTGGAACGACTCCGAAACGCCCTGCAGCGACAGGACGTAGTCGGTCATCTGATTGGTGACCTCGTTCACGACGATCGTATAGGTCCCGGCGGCAAGGCCCGCCTCGTTGCTGATCGCGTCGCATTGCGGTTGATTGAGCTGGCCGCTCGGACCGAAGAGCTGCCAGCACGGTATGTGCGTCCCGGACACGTCGATCGACACGGCGGCACCGTCCGGGACGGTGAATGTGAACGCGTCCTGATCGCCCGGAGGATCGAGCAGGCACGCCGTCGTTCCACCGCATGGCAGGGGCTCGGAGGGGCCGTCGGGCGCCGTGAACTGCTGGCATATCTGCCCCTCGCCGAACGTCGTGGTCGTGGTTGAGCTGGTCGTCGTTATGGTGATGGGGGACGTCAGCGCGGTGCTCGTGCTGGTCGTCGCGGTGATCGTTGTCGTGGTGGTCGGACGGGCCCGGCACCCCGTTGCGGTGCAGGCGTCGCAGCAGCTCGAGAAGAGGCCGACACAGCCGCCCTTGGCGAGGCACGTGGCGGCCTTCTTCTTGATCTTGCAGCGCGTGGAACCTTTTCGGGTGAGGCAGCACGTGACCGCGCCGCGCTTGCCACACACCGACTTCGCCGCGCAGCGCTTGACGCTTCGCGTGCAGCTCTTCGAGAGCAGCCCGGACGCGACCCGCCGGCGCGCGACGCCGACCGCGCAGGCGACGTAGCGGTGGTGGTTCGCGGCGCTCGCGCAGCTGCACTCGGCCTCGACCTGTGTGTGCGCCTCCGCCAGTCCCTGCGCGTCCGCGGACTGGTCGCCGCAACGCGCTGCTGCCCCGCGTGCGCCGAGAACGACGAGTGCAGCGGCCATGAGAGCGCGGAAGGCGAGTCGGATGGCAGATCTCCTTCTGGCCCGCCGGTCCAGGGGGGCGGGCACGTGCAGTGACCTACTCGGCGTGACCCGCCCCCGTCAACGAATGGGGGTATGCGGCGACATCAGCCGGCGCCCGGGCCCGGCGCCTGACGCTTGCCGAATTCGCTGAGTAGGCCGGTCTCCCGCCCGCCCGGCTCGCGAAGGTGGTCGTTCACGCACCTGCGCTCCTACGAAAAGGTGATTGACGATGCAGTCCCGGTGCGCCAGGGTCAGGCCTCGTCGAACGCGCGCTGGGGGGAGAAAGGGCTCGGAGATGATCGAACGGCTATCGCGAGTGCTCGCCGTGTTCGTGTTGCTCGGAGGGATCGCCTGGGCCGGCAGCATGAACGGCGTCGCGGGTTCGATGCCGGCCTACTACGACGGCACGCTCTTCACGATCAACTTCATGGAGCTTGCGTCTGGCGGCGAGGCGGCGAACCTCGCCCACAACAGATCGATCAACACGATCTACATGTGCGATGCGTGTGAGGGGCAGCTTCCGGGCGGTGGATCGTTCGTGAGCGTCCTCGATGCGATCCAGGGCGACGGCTTCAACCCGCTCTGGCAAGAGGTGCAGATCAGCTTCAACGCGGGCGTGACGCCGCAACAGTTCACCTCGGACAACGATATCCTCGCGGCCGCGACTGCCCAGCAGATAACGCTGACGCCGACCACCGAGGTCTATCGCTGCTCGGTGATCGGCAAGCCGTAACGGCGACCCCAGCGGGGGCTTTACCCACTTTAGTCGACTTCTGTGCTCCGTCGCTGCCGCTGAATCTCGAATCGCTTCGAAGCGCGCCGTTCTGTGGGCGAGGGCTGGCGACGTGTCGTACCGAAGTCCAGTCTAAGCCGGGCGCGCAGTAGCTCACTTGGGGCGACCGCTGGCTTCTCCGGCGGGAAGCCGAAGCTGCTCCTCTCGCACCGTTCGTGCGGAAAAGCGGCCCACGGCGGTGCTAGGTTGTAGACGATGATCTGCGCCCTGGTAGTGCTCGATGCGTAGCTCGTCGTACTGGCTCGGGTCGCACACCTGGGGGTCGCCGTAGGTGCGGGCAAGGTCGAGGGGGTGGTGGTCGAGGAGCGCGAGCCTGTTTCCGCCATCCACGGTCGTCTGGGTAACTTCACGCGCCTTAGCGCGCCGGATGAGCGTCAGCATCTGAACCTGCCGTGCGCCGGAGAAGGAACCGGTCACCCGCAGAGATTTGCACGGCAAATTCTCCCGCCGGGAGCTGTTGTTCCAGCCAACGGGCCGCTGAGGCGGGATCGAGCCCCGAGGGAAGCACGACGTCCTCAAGCAGCACGTGGGTGTAGCGCCAGCGGTCCAGCACCGCGGGCCACTGCACCGTGGGGAGGGATGTGAACGCGAGTGCGTCGCGGAGCCGGTGGTCGAACTCGGCTGCCGAGAGCGTACCAAGCCCCCACATGTTTACCGGAATGGGACTTCGAGTTCGCCCTGTAAACGCCGGCAACGCGAAATCGGGGACTGGTGCAAGTATCCGGGCATCGGCCGGCAATGTGGCCCGGATCTGCTCGAGAAATTCCAGCTCCGCCGCATCGACGACCCGAGCGGGCCCGGCGATCAGCTGTCTTGAGTTTCGGAGCCAGTCGGTTGGATGCCACGCTGCGCTGGCGGCGATGAGGAGCGCGCCTGCGAGGCCAATTCTCCGATCACCTCGCACGGCGGGCAGGAGCCCGAGCAAGAGCCCGAGATGCAGAAATCGCTCCGCGTTGAAGGACACGAACGAGCGCTCAAGCGCGTCGGTAAGGGCACTGCCATTCAGATAGTACGCGGCCCCCAGCCCCAGCATGCAGAGAGCGGGTAGCGCTTGGGCCGGCGTTCGCCACGACGACCCCACGAACAAGGCAAGCCCGACCATGGGCCAGAGCCAGGGTTGAAGGAAAGACGTAGCCCCCGGAAGCGAGAGTGAGAACGGAGCGCGAGGTCCGCTGTAGGGGAGCGTGTTGATCCGCCAGAACACGAACGCTAGGGCGAACGTCCCGACCGCGATGAACAGCCCCTGCCGACGAGTCTCGCGGATCAAGAGCAGGTGGACCGAGGTCCCGGCGGCGAACGCGATGGCCGCTGCCCCGGTGACCGTGTGGGCAAGCACCAGCGCGAATGCGACTGCGCTGGCCGCGATCATGCCCGCCTGATCGAACGGCTCGGCGTTCGCCAGCCATATCATCAGCGCGAGCCATCCGAGTGCGAAGGCTTGCGACTGCGGATAGATGAAGAGATCCGGCCTCAGGGCGACCGCGCCGCCGACACCTATGAGAGAAACGGCGCTCGCCAGAACCGCCGCACCGTGTGAGCGCACCTCCGCGGCCCGGATGCAGGCGGCGACCCAGAGTCCCGCCGATGCGACGAGGAAGAATGGCGCCAGCCAGGCGATGGATACCGCGACGGTCCGAGATCCCTGGCTGGCAAGGGCGCCGAGCCCCACGTGCAGGAAGGACGGATAGTAGTTGGCGACACCGGCGATGAACGGGTTCTCCCCGGGCCATCCGCCCCGCTCGACGGACTCCTGGGCAAGCGCAAAGAAGTAGAAGC